>Ga0207113_1087_pt1 | contig 28598 bp, 18 predicted proteins | sample Alteio_BWMinHeat_69_FD_153559 | JGI IMG/M metagenome (GOLD analysis project Ga0207113, IMG submission 153559) | Enriched cells from forest soil in Barre Woods Harvard Forest LTER site, Petersham, Massachusetts, United States -... | ecosystem: Environmental > Terrestrial > Soil > Temperate forest >... | reverse complement strand
TCTACGAAGCCTGGAACAGAGGGGTTTCTGATGCAAAGATTCAGTGCTGGGATAATACGCCCAATATCCTGGGACCTACTTTGAAAAAAGATTATCCTGAAATTGCAGATTTTGCGAGAACAGTTGGCGGATCTTTTGTAACTGCTGTGGGTGACAGGAAGTTTTCAAGCGCATACCTGATCGTGGATCCGGCCTTTTTAACCATGTTCAGTTTCCCTTTGAAAGAAGGCAATCCCAATAATGCCTTACATGATATTTATTCCATTGTGATCACGGAAAAAATGGCTACCAGGCTATTTGGCAAAGATGATCCAATGAACAAACAGATAAAAATAGACAGTAATAATTTTACGGTTACTGGTCTCATGAAAGATCTACCAACGAATACAAGATTCAGTTTTGACTATCTTCTTTCATGGAAAATGATGAACAAGCTGGGATGGGATGATGAATTCTGGAATAATAATCGGCCCAATACATTTATTCTGCTCAAACCACATGTTAATATTGAAAATCTTTCTGCCAGAATAAAAACCATTTCACAAATTCATTCGAAAGGAGCCGTAAAAGAAGAGGTATTTCTTCATCCTTTAAATAAATGGCATTTGTATTCCAGCTTCGAAAATGGTAAAGAGGCTGGCGGACTAATTGATACAGTTCGCATGTTCATGCTGATTGCATCATTTATACTTCTGATCGCCTGTATCAATTTTATGAATCTCAGCACAGCAAGAAGTGAAAAACGTGCAAAAGAAGTGGGCATCCGGAAAGTATCAGGCGCTTATAAATCTTCGCTGGTCATGCAGTTCCTTGGAGAATCATTGCTGATTGCTTTCATTTCAGGAGTTTTCGGATTACTATTAGTACAGCTTTTTTTGCCTTCCTATGATATCATGATCGGCAAACAACTCCTGCTCCCCTATCTGAATCCATATTTCTGGATTTATGCGCTAGTATTTATTTTGATTACCGGATTACTGGCCGGCAGTTATCCTGCTTTTTTTCTTTCTTCATTCAAACCCGTTTCCGTACTGAAAGGAAAATTCAAAAATGGCCAGTCACTCGTTACACCGCGCAGGCTCCTGGTGATCTTACAATTCAGTTTCGCCATCATACTTATAATAAGTACCCTGGTGGTTGTTCAACAAATCCGGTACGCGGAAAAAAGAGATACGGGCTATGATCGCAGTCAACTGGTATATCATTTTATGACGGGTACCCTTACGAAGAATTATGCGATGGTTAAGAATGAATTATTGCAATCAGGAATAGCTACTACTGTTAATCGAACCAGCTGGCCCCTGACGGAAATCTGGAGCGATACATGGGATATCGGCTGGGAAGGAAAATCTCCTTATGATAAAACAGATTTCGACAGGTTCAGCACGGATGATAACCTGGTGAAAACAGCCGGGTTAAAATTGGTGGAAGGTCGCGATATGGATCTTACCAGATTTCCTACAGATTCAACTGCGGCACTGTTAAATGAAAGTGCCGTTAAAACTATGGGATTTAAAAATCCGATCGGGCAACTCATCACAGATAACGGGAAGACCTATCATATCACAGGTGTTATCAAAGATTTTATTTTAAAATCTCCCTATGAACCAGTGGCTTGTATGGCGATTGAAGGGAGCGCTTCCAATACAGGTTTGAATGTGCTTAACGTCAAACTAATGGCAGGAAGCAATGCACAAGACAATATGAGGAAAATGGAAAAGATCCTCAAAAAATATAATCCGGATTATCCCTTTGAATATCATTTTGTGAATGAAGCATATGCCCGGAAATTTGAAGACACAAAACGTACAGCGACACTTTCAGCATTATTCGCTGGACTAACCATCGTCATTTCCTGCCTGGGATTATTCGGACTGGCATCTTTTATGGCGGTTCAGCGTACAAAAGAAATCGGTGTGCGCAAAGTGCTCGGTGCGACTGTGTTGAATTTATGGCAACTTTTGTCGAAGGATTTTATCGTGCTCGTGTTGATTTCATTATGCATTGCCGTTCCCATTTCATGGTATTTCATGAACCAGTGGCTTTTGCAATTTGATTACCGGACCGCATTGTCATGGTGGATCTTTGCTGCCGCCGGACTGGGTGCAATTTTGATTACATTGCTCACGATAAGTTATCAATCTCTGAAAGCAGCAATTGCGAACCCGGTTGCCAGCTTGAGAACCGAGTAGTATAGGAGTATAAGAGTATAAGAGTATAGGAGTATATGAGTATAAGAGTATAAGAGTATAAGAGTGACTTGCTAATAACTATATTATTACATCAATGATTTAAACAAATAATGATATCATCGCACTCTTATACTCTTATACTCTTATACTCATATACTCCTATACTCTTATACTAAAAAGTAGTGCTAAAAACTAATAACGAATGTTAAAAAATTATCTAACAACCGCCTGGCGCAATCTGAGTAAACACAAACTCTATACGGGCATTAATATCGTCGGACTGGCTATCGGCATGGCTGCCTGCGTCGTGATAACGTTGTTTGTTTTTTACGAAAGAAGTTTCGACCGGATGCACACTAAGAATATTTACCGGCTCAACGAGGTCCAGAAATGGCCGGGTATGTTGTCTCCACAAAAAGTGGCGCTCTCCATGTTTCCCATGGGCCCTACGCTGAAAGAAGATTTTCCTGAAATAAAAAATTATACCCGTGTTAACTGGAATGATGATTACCAAATGACTTTCGGAGAAAAAAGGATTTATTATAAGCACACTTATTTTGTGGACACTTCCTTTCTGTCCATTTTTGATTTCCCTTTACTAAAAGGTAACCGGCAACGGGTTTTACTCAAACCAAACAGCGCCGTTCTTACGGAATCAGGCGCCAGAAAATTATTTGGCGATGCTGATCCGATCGGAAAAACTATTACACATTATGCCGGAGACACGGCTTCATTTACTGTAACAGGAATCATGAAGGATATTCCTGATAATTCACAATTGCAATTCGAGGCATTATTTTCTTTCAATTCGATTTATAAGCCGGACTGGATGAATAACTGGGGAGGAAACTGGCTCAACACCTATCTGGAATTAGCGCCGGGTACGAATATAGCTGCCATGACGAAAAAATTTCCTGCCTATCTGAAAAAGCATATGACACGCGATGATGGATGGAAAGGTTATGAACTTTTTCTTCTTCCATTGCAGGATGTTCATTCGAATTCCGCTGACATCGGTCTTGATTACCTCAACTTCCAAAAGTTTGATAAAAACTATACGAATATTTTCATGATCATTGCCCTGATCGTGCTAAGCATTGCCTGTATAAATTTTATGAACCTTTCCACTGCCAGATCTTCAGAAAGAGCTAAGGAAGTGGGCATTCGTAAGTCGATTGGCGCGCAACGTTTTCAATTGGGTCTTCAGTTCCTGGGTGAAACTGTTTTGCTGTCACTCATTGCACTGGTACTTGCAATCATATTTGTTTTCCTGGTACTGCCATATATCGAAAACCTTAGCCAGAGAAATCTTCAACCAATTCTTTTACAACATCCAGGAATCATAATTTCTATTTTGACAGGATCGATTGTCGTTGGAATTGTATCCGGAATTTATCCGGCCATCTATCTGTCATCTTTTCAGCCTTCGAAAGTTTTAAAAGGTGGCGCTGTTGCAGTCAATAAAAAAGTGAACTTTAGAAATATCCTGGTAGTGGGTCAGTTTGTGAGTGCGATCTTTTTAATTATTGCAACCATCTTTGTTTTCCGCCAGCTAAAATATATGCAGGATAAGGATCCGGGATATGTGCGTGATAATATGATCACGATTACGCTGGATGATATTACCTACAGGAAATATGATTTGTTGAAAACTGAATTATCTGCCAGTCCCTTTGTGGCAGGCGTTACAGCCTGTCGCGATCAACTGGGCGGACACCTGGATCAGACCGGAGTGGAATTCAAAGGCGATGGGCCAAAACAACAGATATCCAGTACCATCCTGATGGTTGATCCGGATTATATGAATGTATACAAGATGAAGCTGGCTTACGGGAGGGATTTTTCTCATGAAAAACATGCCAATGGAACGGAGTATATTCTGAATGAAAGGCTGGCACACGAATTATTGAAGGACGTCCCAAGAGCGGATATTAGCTCACTGATTGGAAGACATTTCGGATTTGATTCTGCCGGCAAAATTGTAGGGATTGCGAAAGATTTTAATTTCAATTCTCTTCATTATAAAATTGAAACTATTTTTCTTTTCAATCAAAAGGAATGGGGGTTTGGAACGCTTTCAGTAAAAGTAAATGGAGATAAAGCCAGTCAGGCTATTGCATTAATTCAAAAAATATGGCATGATAATTTCCCGGATCATCCGTTGCAATACCAGTTTCTGGATGATCATTTCAAAGAAGTGTACCGTACGGATGCACAGATTACACAGATGGTCGGTATCCTGGCTTTCCTTGCTATTTTAATTTCCTGTCTGGGTTTATTCGGACTGGCGTCTTATTCTGCGGAAAGAAGGATCAAGGAAATCGGTGTTCGTAAAGTGCTGGGTGCTTCGATGTCGAGCATAGTCGCTCTTCTCTCCAGACATTTTATCAAACTCGTGCTTATTGCGAATGTGATTGCATGGCCATTAGCCTGGTACACAGTAAACCGATGGATGGAGGATTATGCTTATCGCTTACCCATGAGCTGGTGGGTATTTATTTTGTCCGGCGTTACAGCTCTGGCTATCGCATTAATCACAGTTAGTTTTCTGGCCATGAAAGCCGCGGCGGCGAATCCTGTAGAGAGTCTTCGAACTGAGTAAAGACTTAATACTAATGTGGCGAATATGTAATTGTAGAAATGAAGGAATGTGAGAGTTAAATAAGGAAATGACAATGTGAAAAAATATAATCTGAGTATCAAGCCCATATTTTCACATTATCATTTAGCATTTAATGTCCACATTCCCTCATTTCTACAATTACATATTTGCCACATTATCAACCAGGTCTATCAGCCAGCTTGCTTCGAATTCTGCCGTACAACAAATAAATGGTAAGTCCCACTCCCATCCAGATGAAAAATACCATCCAGCTTTTGGCGGGGATTTCAATCATGAGGTATAAGCAAAATAAAACGCCGAGCACCGGGATCACGGAATAATTGCGGGTAAAAGTGAGGATGGAGATAATGAAAGCTACGACGAGGAATAATAGAAATAAAATTTCCTGGTAGGATTCTCCTGAAAAATTCTGAAAGGCATCTCCGATACGATGTCTCGCAAAAAATAAAAATATCGCAAATAAAACGAAGATGATATATTTCCCGTTCAGGTAAGGGATACTGAATTTACCGGGTACGCGAATCAGTTTAGGTAAATACAAAACGCCGCCGCAAACCAGCACAAATGCAAATAGTGTTCCGATACTGGTAAGGTCAGTCATCAGTTTATCATCCACAACCAAGACGGTCAGTCCCACAAATAATCCGGATATAATGGTTGCAAATCCTGGTGTCTTAAAACGGGGGCTGATACGTCCGAAAGCAGGTGGCAGCAAGCCATCACGACTCATGCTCATCCAGATCCTTGGCTGGCCGATCTGAAAAACGAGAAGAACTGATGTGGAAGCCACGACAGCGCTTATTGAAATGACAAACCCGACTTTGTGCATGTTGATTTTATCAAAAACATAAGCGAGCGGGTCGGCGACGAATTCAAATTCTTTATAGTTGACCAGTCCCGTGATGACGAGTGCCGTGACCACATAAATCACCGTACAAATCAGCAGTGAATTGATCATACCCTTTGGGAGATCCTTCTGTGGATTCCGGCATTCCTCGGCCGTAGTGGAAATTGCATCAAATCCTATGTAAGCAAAAAATACCGAGGAGACACTTTGCATCACGCCACCCATTCCTTCCGGAAGAAATGGTTTCCAGTTGTGCGTTGAGCCGGTTGAAAAAATCAGCCAGAACCCAAGTACGGCGATAAAAAGAAGTACGGTAAGTTTTAGTCCGACCATAAAATTCGCGCTCTTGCGGCTTTCATTGATGCCGATATAAGCAAGCGATGTGATGAGCATGACAATAATAAATGCCGGCAGGTTGATGATAAATTTAATGCCTGCAATTTCAGGTGCATTCAAAAAAACCAAACCTTCCACTGGTTTGTGTGCAGCGATTGCAGTCTGGTAGGTCATTTTCGCTGTCTGGTAACCGATCGCCAGCCAGTCGGGCAGATGAATGCCCATCGTTCTTAAAATATTATTGAAATAAGCGCTCCAGGAAATGGCGACAACCACATTACCGATCGCATATTCGAGAATCAGGGCCCAGCCGATGATCCAGGCAATCACTTCACCAAAGCTCACATAAGAATAAGTATAAGCACTGCCGGCTACAGGAACGCGCGATGCAAATTCTGCATAACAAAGCGCCGTAAAACCACAGGTAACGGCTGTAATAAGGAAAAGAAAAATAACTCCGGGCCCTCCGTGATATGCAGCCGTTCCGATCGTGGAGAAAATACCAGCTCCGATCACAGCCGCAATGCCCATGAACGTAAGATCTCTTACGCCCAAACATTTTCTGAGTTTCTCTTCATGTACATCTCCCAGTCCCGCTTCTGAATCCCTGATAATTTTCTCTAAAGATTTTCTCCTGAAGATGGATGAAGCCATTTTTAACTAGTGTGGTAGTGTGGTGGTGTGGTAGTGTGAAAGTGTAATATAAGGATTAACTAATAACTTTCTATTCAGCATTAAGCTTTAGGCTTTGGGCTTTAGGCTTTAGGCTCGTAATGTATTTCCTGAGTTGATCATGGTAAGTTTTACTTAACGGCACGAGTGGCAGACGGAGTTCATTTTCTATAAGGCCCAGTTCAGCCATAGCAGCTTTAACACCCGCCGGATTATTTTCAACAAAAAGCAATTCATAACCTTCTATCAACCCGTCGTTTATTTTTTTCGCTTTTTCCAGATCACCGTCTAATGCTGCACGAACCATATTTGAAAATGCCTGAGGAAAACTGTTGGCAGCCACGCTGATCACTCCCTGCATACCGATGGCTATCTGAGGAAAAGCCAGGGCATCATCGCCGCTTACAACAAGGAAATTCTCGGGACAGTCACGCAAAATCAGGGCGCATTGTGCCATATCACCCCCTGCTTCCTTGATGCCAGAGATATTTGGTAATTCTGCAAGACGCAGGACAGTAGGGACATTAATATTACGGGCGGTTCTCGCAGGAACATTATATAATATCACAGGCTTGGGAGACGCTTCTGCAATCGCTTTGTAATGCTGATAGAGTCCTTCCTGGGAAGGTTTGCTGTAATAAGGACTGGCGCTGAGTACCGCCACCGCATGATCCGTTGGAAGTTTTTCAATTTCACGAATCACTTCCTTTGTATCGCTTCCTCCTGCACCGATCACGACAGGAACACGCTGGTTAACTACTTCGATGGTGAGTCGCGCTATGCGAACTTTCTCATCTCTTGATAATGTAGGCGTTTCTCCGGTTGTCCCGAGGGTCACAACATATTCCACCCCACCTGCAATCACATGTTCTATAACTCTTGCTAATGCAGGCTCATCAATTGTTTTGGATGAAGTGAATGGCGTAACGAGTGCGACGCCTGTTCCGGACAATAAAGGGATCAGATTACTCATGGTTCACGGGAATGATGTCAATAATTTCTGGTTCCTGTTCATTGTAATGAATTATTTCTGGTTGTTCCGGAAGTTCATCCCAGAATCCCATTTTTGTAAACTTATCGATGCGATTATTGATGCGTAGTTCAGCCGGAATATTTTTCAGCTCTTGTAGTGTTTGAATAAGTTGTGGTTTTAACAATGCGGCTGCTTCATTATAATCCCAGTGAGCACCGCCAATTGGCTCCGGTACGATCCCGTCGATGAGTCCAAATCCAAGCATGTTGTCTGGTGTAAGCCGGAGTTCTTCTGCTGCTTTTTCCTTCTGATCCCAGCTGCGCCATAAAATGGAACTGCAATTTTCGGGAGATATCACCGAGTACCAGGAATTCTCCAGCATAAAAACCCTGTCTCCCACTCCGATGCCCAATGCCCCACCTGATGCGCCTTCTCCGATGATCACGCATATAACGGGTACCTTCAACCGAATCATTTCATAAATATTCCTTGCAATGGCTTCTCCCTGTCCGCGTTCCTCTGCCTCCATGCCGGGAAATGCGCCAGGTGTATCTATCAGTGTGATAATGGGTTTATTAAATTTCTCGGCGAGTTTCATCAGACGGAGTGCTTTACGGTAACCTTCGGGATTTGCCATTCCGAAATTGCGCATCTGGCGCATTTTGGTATTGGTTCCTTTTTGCTGACCGATGAACATGACCGTTTCACCATCAAGCTGGGCGAACCCGCCTACCATGGCTTTATCATCCTTCACGTTCCTGTCCCCGAATAATTCGATGAAATTCTCCGACAATTTCTCGATATACTTCATGGTATACGGACGGTCGGGATGGCGGCTTAGTTGAACTTTCTGCCAGGGAGTAAGATGAGCGGTAATATCGCGCCGGCGTTCAGTGACCTGGTCATATAGCTTGTTGATGGAATCGGAAAGATCGACCTTTGTCTTTTCAGCCGTTTGCCTGAGTTTTTCAATCTCATCGAAGAGCTCTTTAATTGGTTTTTCAAAGTCCAGGAACTGCCGGTTTTTATCCAGGGGCATAGGCTTATTATATTGGTGTAAATTTAAGCTAAGCTCAAAATATAGGAAAGTTTAATTCGGGGGCCCATTTGGGGGGCTTTTTACAGCAAGTGGGTCATTTTGTTCATCCTGGAAAATCGGAGGAACGAATCCACAATTTCAGTTTCTTGCATTCCCTGAGACGACACCGGTAGATTAATTCCGGATGCTTTGTTTTGCGTATAGGGGTTAGTTTGTGGGACTCGCTTCGTGTAATGTCGATTTTGGAAATTTGATGATCCGAAACTGGAATTGTTTGTTCAGGAATTGGCATTATCTCCTTTTTCAGCAAATTCGAACCTGTAAGCTGAAGGTTTCCGCTCCTGTGTCTTAACCTTGTTTTGCGAGGTGATGGGATGGGGAAATACTGGTTAAGGAGCGGATCTATATGAATCAGTTTCAGGCTTTCAGTAATACTTTCTGGTTCCTTACCAGCCTTCAGCATCTTCAATGCTTCACCCGTTAACAAGCGGTAGAGGTTATATTGTTTTATTTCTGCGGGAACCATTTTAGACAATGACGAAGCGATGGGTGAAGCTTCCTTCATCCGGTTACCGCTTTCGCGGAAGCCCCTGAATGCGGCGTCATTCTTCACGCGTTCACCCGTGAGCGACGTGCACCTGCGGACAATATTCTTCCCGGAAAAAGGGGAATAATAATAATAGAGCCCCAGTTTCCTGTCGATGCCGGTAATTACGTTGTTAGCGATTCTTTTCATATAAGTCAAAAACAACGAAAAAAATAAATGGAAATTATATGCAGACGAAAATATTATTATGTTTGCCCGGGATGGTAAAATATTCATGATAGTCAGTGCTTGAAATTCATATATTCATCAGTTAAAATAAGGAGATAAAGCGCAGTTTTGCCCTGTTCAGGATGCCATCGGCTTCTTATTGTATTCTTGTTGTGTTCGCTATTTCTTCGTTTCGGATGGCTTTCTACAGGGGGAAAACAAGAAGAATATACGAACACAACAAGAACACATTAGGAAGAACTTGTCATTTTACAGAGGCTATGTGCACAGGCTAAGGCCTAAAGCCCAAAGCCTAAAGCTCAAAGCTTAAAGCTTAATGAATAAAAATTATACATCGGCAAGAAATTTTTCTACCTGTTTGATTTATAACGAATTCCGGAAAAAATCATGCTGAAAAGTTTTGATAAAATGACACCAAAACCATTATCTTTGCCCTCCTTCGGATGAAAAAACGGAGGCTGATGGCCGTAAAAGGCAACTGTCCTAAAAAAGCAGTCACATCAAACAAGAGGATCGGTAGTTCAGTTGGTTAGAATGCTGCCCTGTCACGGCAGAGGTCGCGGGTTCGAGTCCCGTCCGGTCCGCTCTAAGTCCGCATGGAAATGAAAATATTGTTATTTTGAAAGGCCAGCGCCCATATATGTAAAACTGTTGTTTAATTCTTTCGCGAGCCCTTCCCATTTATCTGTTGGGGTTATTGCTATGAGTTTAAATCTCATAGTCACCAGCGACTCAGTATAATTCCTTCGAAGCGTGATCATATTTGCACGCGGTTGTTCAAAATCGCTACGTTTAGCAGTATAGCTCCTGAGTGTCTTTAAATATTTGTAATTCAAATCCAGGAAAGCAGCAGAAACAGTATCTCCTTTCATCGTGTATTCGTTTACATATTTTTTAGCCTCGGCTTTCCCGGTGGGATCTGAAATACTTCGGTCGCATGCACGTATCAACCGGTCTTGCATCTTCTTGTTTTCACTTGCCAGTTGTTTTTTTGCTTTTCCTTTTTCGGGCGTTACTAAAACTTTATTTATTATACTATCCCATTCACCCGGTTTGATCAACGACCTGATTACTATCTCTGAGTCCAGAAAATTATTCTGTAGACTTATAAGGCCGGCATAAAAACTATTATATACCTCTGCAAATTGTTCCCGTGTCGAAGCACGATTCATATTGAGATCAACCAGTTTTTTATCAGTTCCCTTTTTAGTTTCCTTTTGGAAATTCTCCTGATCTTTCGCAACCGCCTTTATGATTTTATCTATCTTATCCCTTCGGCTTTTATCTTTTACATAAGTACTGACATTCTTTGCCAGATTCGGATTAAGCAGGAACGTTTCATGTCCGCCGCCCAGAAAAAGATATGCAACGAGTAATCCTATAAGCATGGTTTCTTTTTTTTAATTTACTAATATTTATTCTTTTTACATATTCGGAGGAATCTAAGCTCTGTCAGATATCGCTGCCGATGACTAACATTCACGGATATATAACCAATATAAACAGTTCGGTGACGGAAGTTAATTGTTTAACTAATCAGCACGCAGCTTTAATAAAGAGAAACTGAAGGTAGTATTGTTTCCAGATTGATTACATATTTAATTGGACTCCATTTTCTTAAGATCACCAGCATCAGTAACTCACTTACTTCTTAATTGTGTAAAAATGTCTTGGAGGAAGCGATATCAAAATAGGGTAAACCTCAAATCGTAAACTCTGATCAGGGAACGCAATATAATACTAGCGCTCTTTGGACACAATATCTTGAACGGATGGAAATACAAATATCGATGGATGGAAAAGAAAAGGCGCTGGACAATATATGGATCGAACGATTTTGGAAATCTATTAAATACAATCACATCTACCTGAACCCGGCCGATGATGGTCTTAAACTCTATGAAGGAGTTCAAGACCACAGGAGCTGCTACCACTGCGGCTTGTAAAATAATAATCCTTTTATTAACACTGCTGCAGAATGCTTATAAACAATGCTGTTTAACAGTTAAACCTATCGTATTACTTTCAAACCGAGTAATTCTTATTATTTTTAGTTTATAGTATTTCTAAATAGAAAGATGATGAATTAAATCATTCAGATTCGGCAACAATTAAAACTTTCGTTATTTATTTCACACTTCCACCCTTCTAAACCTCTCCCTCTCACCCTTATTTGAGTTTTTCATTAACGGTCTAATTAATTTCAGTTTCCCGTAAGGAGCGGATGTTAGTATTTCTGAAAGCAATTTTATTTCTTAATGTCTTTACCATAAAAAATAATTATGACAACATTTCGCACCAAGATATATCATCTGATTTCCCTAACCCGTCGAAGGAGAGCCAGCATACTAAAGAACACCAAAATCCTGGCCGTGATCCTTATTGCTCTCGGATTATTGCACGGCTACGCGGCAGCACAAGTGGCGGCTGACCAGCCGGATCGAACCGTTCTCCCACCAGCCGCGGCACCATTCAAGGGCAAGATTGAGGACTACCTGATGAACTCAAAGCAAGCCTGGCCCAGCCGCTCAAGGCGCCGAAAGGTGCGCCCAACGTGCTGCTCATCTTTGGCGACGATGTCGGCTTCGGCGTCATGAGCGCGTTCGGCGGGCCGGTGAACACGCCGGTCTTCGATCGGATAGCGAAGTCGGGATTGCGCTTCACCGATTTTCATACCCATGCCATTTGCGCCGCGTCGCGGGCCGCTTTGCTCACCGGGCGCAACGGCCATTCCGTCGGCTTTGGCTGCCTCCCAGAGACCGCAGTCGGTTTCTCGGGATATAACACCATCCATCCGCCCAAAGCCGCAGACGTTCTCGAAATCCTGCGCATGAACGGTTACGGCACCGCCTGGATTGGCAAGTCCGACTTTACCCCCAGCTGGGAAGTCACGATGGCCGGACCGTTTGACCACTGGCCGACCAAGGGCGCCGAGTATTTCTATGGCTTCTTCGGCCCCGGCGTGAGCCAATGGTATACGCCGCTCTGGCGGAACCACACGCCCGTGTGGCCGCCTAAAACGCCGGAAGAAGGCTATATCTTCGACGATGACATGGCCAACGAGGCGATCGGCTGGATTGACCAGCAAAAGTCAATCCATCCCGACAAGCCGTGGATACTGTATTACGCCCCGACTTCGGCCAAGGCGCCGGTCGCCGCGCCGAAGGAGTTCATCGACAAATACCGTGGCAAGTTCGACGACGGCTACGACAAGCTCCGCGAGCGCATCCTGGCGCGGCAGATAGAAATGGGGATTGTGCCGCCCGGCACGAAACCTTCGCCGGGGCCCGATGTCATACCGCCCTGGGACAAGCTCACCGATACGGACAAGAAGGTCGGCGCCCGCTGGATGGAAGTCTTCTGCGGCGCGGTCGAGCACATCGATTACCAGATCGGCCGCATCGTCGACTTCATCGAGCAATCGGGTGACCTGGACAATACGCTCATCATCTACATCGCCGGCGACAACGGACCAGATCCCGAAGGCGGTCTGCACGGCATCATGAACAAACTGACTTATGTCAACGGCATACCGGAGTCGCTCGACGATGTGGCGAAGCATATGGACGAGTTCGGAGGCCCGAAATCGTTCGGCTGCTATCCCGTTGGTTGGGCCTACGCCACTTCCGGACCATATAGTTATGGCAAAATGGTAACCTCAGGTGGAGGTTGCAGTGTGGCTGTTGCAATCTCCTGGCCGGCGCGCATCAAAAATAAGGGCGGCCTGCGCCCACAGTTTACTCACGAAATTGACATCTGCCCGACCATCCTTGAAGCCGCCGGCGTGCCCGCGCCGAAGGTCGTCAACGGCACTGTTCAGGAACCGATGGCAGGCGTGAGTATGACTTACACATTCGATGATGCAACTGCGAAGGACAGACACACGACGCAATATTTCGAGTTGACCGGTAGCCGTGCGATATATCAAGACGGCTGGTGGGCAGGCACGCTCCATGGCCTGGACGGTGTGACCACGGTCCAAGCCAAACCGATCGTGCCTTTCGACAAGGACATCTGGCAGCTCTACGACCGCAGGAATGACTTCGGCCTCGCCACCGACTTGGCGGCCCAGCATCCGGAAAAGCTCAAGGAATTGCAGGCGCTCTTTGACCATGAGGCCCGCAAATACGACGTATATCCGATGGCTGATAACCCCGTTGAAATGCGTATGTTCGGCACTCCGCCAGCGCTCGTCGCCGGCAACAAGGCGAGCTATGGCCCGGACACCCAACGGCTCCCGGAGGACGGGGTCATCGACATCAAGAACCGGTCGTTCTCCATCGTCGCCGAGGTCGAAAACCCGGACGGCAATGCCGAAGGTATGATCAACACCTGCGGCGGGGAGACCGGCGGCTACGCGCTCATGATTCAGAATGGCAAGCCGACCTTTATCTACAACTGGGTCGCGCTGGAGCGTTACACGATTACCTCCCCGGATCCGCTGCCGAAAGGGAAGAGCACGATTCGACTGGACTTCGCCTATGACGGCGGTGGTCTGGGCAAGGGCGGCACGGCCACACTGTTGGTCAATGGCACGAAAGTGGCCGAAGGCCGCATCGCGAAAACAGTGCCGTTTCTTTTCTCGATGGCCGAGACATTCGATGTGGGTATGGACTGGTGCACGCCAGTGTCGCCAACCTACAAGGTGCCGTTCAAATTCACAGGTAAGATCAAGCTCGTGACGATCGAAGCCAAGTAATGAGTTTCTGGATTGCGCACGCCTTGAAACGATCCGAGGCGGGCGCACCAAAACCTCAGGTGAAATCGTAAAAATCACAGGAGCAAAAAGGGGGCATCGTCGGTTATCCTTGGCAGATAATTACATTTCTATAATCTCAGAAAGTATGCGAAAAGAAACTTATAGACCTTAACATGAATCGTGCTTCTATCCTGGATGAATTTGTTAATCCTACCTAACGAATGGGAAAGTATATTGAAGAAGGTTCTTTTAGAACAACCAGAGAAGGAAAAAATCAGAAAGAAATTAAATATAGAAAATTAAAAAATAAGTGACGAATTACTCAAATTATGCAACTCACATATTCCTGACTCAGATGGAAAAAGACAGGCTGAAATATATTTAGTCGTTATGCGATTTAAACTTCTTGCAATCACTCCTGAAAAAGAATGGGAAGGGTTAGCCAAAGAACTCAATAACAATTTCAAGTTTATAGATGCGGGCTTTTCGGAGTAACGATGATCAAAGTGAGAGCGTAAAATAATTTGTTAGGTATCCATTATATGAGGAGTTGGAACGATAGAAGATGCAGGAGTTTTATCTATTAAGGTTTGTAATGCTGTTTAACAGTTAAATAATATCAAGTCTTAGACTCTTCACTCTACAGAGTTACCTTCAGATTCATTTCAACTTTGATTAAAACATATCGGTATGAAATATTCACTGCTTGCGTTATTCATATTATCTGCTTGTTTGCAGTCATGCAATTCGGGCTCAACAAATACATCAACAACTTCTTCAACAGAAAATGGTTCATCGGCCGATTCCCTAAGGGCTATCGTGAAAGAAGCTTATGTCTACGGTTTCCCGATGGTGGATGCCTACCGTATTCAATATGCTTATTTCATAAATCGAAATAATGCCGAATTTAAAGCACCTATTAATCAAATTTATAGTGAGGCCCGCGTTTTCACTCCTAAGGATACAGTAATTCAAACGCCCAATTCCGATACTCCCTACAGCTTTGCTGAATTAGACCTGCGCGGAGAACCTATGATACTCACCGTTCCGGCCATTGAAAAAAACAGGTATTTCAGTGTCCAATTAGTTGACGAGTACACATTTAATTTTGCCTATATCGGTACCCGCACCTCTGGCAATAACGGGGGCAGTTTCCTAATTGCCGGTCCGGGATGGAATGGTGAAACTCCAAAGGGAATTACAAAAGTAATTCGGTCGGAAACGGAATTTGTAATGGCAGGTTATCGTACACAGTTATTTAATCCCGCAGATATTCTTAATGTCAAGAAAATCCAGGCTGGCTATAAAGTGCAGACACTCTCTGCGTTTCTGAAAAAAGATACATCCGCCAAAACAACCGCCATAGATTTTATTGCTCCACTTTCACCGGCTCAGGAACGCGAATCACCGCAGTTTTTCAGCATACTCAATTTCATTTTAAAATTCTGTCCAACAGATTCCTCAGAAAAAGATCTGATGACACAATTCGCGAAAATTGGTGTAGGCGGAGGAATGGATTTCAATACAGCAAAACTCAGCCCTGAAATGAAAACCGCCGTTCAGGGCGGCATCGCAGATGCATGGAAAGAGTTTCAAGATTTTAAGAAAAATGAATTTGAAACCGGTAAAGTAACCGCAGGTGATGTCTTTGGCACCAGGGAATATTTGAAAAATAATTATCTCTACAGAATGGCTGCAGCTGTTTTAGGCATCTTCGGTAATTCTAAACTGGAAGCCATGTACCCCGCTTATGCTAAAGATTCCAGCGGACAGTTATTAAATGGGACAAATCATTATACCGTGCATTTTAATAAAGGTGAATTTCCTCCGGTCAATGCATTTTGGTCCCTTACCATGTATAAACTACCCTCGAGTCTGCTTTATGCTAATTCCATTAACCGTTTTCTTTTGAACTCGCCGATGATGCCGCAATTTAAAAAAGATGCGGATGGTGGACTTACTTTTTATATTCAACATGATTCTCCTGGTGCTGGAAAAGAATCCAACTGGCTGCCTGCTCCTGATGGTCCTTTCATCGTATTCATGCGCTTGTATTGGCCAAAAGAAGTAGCACTGGATGGAACCTGGAAACATCCTCCCATGATTAAAAGCTAAGATTATTGATCTAAACGAAACTAGGAGTTTCTTATAATTGAACCAGGAATTGACAGCAATAGATATTTTGAAAATATTATTTCTAAAGCATCTCAACCATAAATCCGATGGTTCGAATATTTGGCAGATCCAATCCGCTTTCAATCAAATAGATTTGACGTCCTGCTTCATTCAGCTTTTTAATTCGATATTGCTCACCGTCTTGTACCTCTGCTGGAATACAACTAATCCGTTTCTGTTTTGCCTGACTAAAAAATTTGAAAACTCTAAGCCCCACCGGTCAATAACCATTAACCAAAATCAATTGTTATGAAAAAAATATTGCGAGTCATTAGCAAGGGAACTATGCTATATATACTCTTCATGCAGGTTCTGAATAGCCAGGCACAGCAAGCGAATAAGCCTACAGAGAAACCATTCTCTTTTGTTGTTTATGGTGACTCCCGGTCAATGATGGACTTTCCGTATAAACAGGACCAGGAAGCAGAAACTCGCAAACTGTTGGTTGAAATGTTTTCCCTTGTGCTTCCTCAAAAAGTAGCAGAAGAAGTGATACAAAAAAATGTCAAGCTAACTTATGATCCATCTTCACATGAGCTTATTCAGGTGGTGATGCCTTTTATGACTTCAAGCGAGGTCATGACTCTTAAAGTAGATAAAGGTTGGATAACCGAGGCCTCAGTTGAAGACGTAAAACTTCTTCCAGGAGTGAGCCGCACGATGTTCAGACTGGAAGGCGGTCAGTGGATTCACGAACAGATAGTGCGAGAAGTTAAGAGCGGGCAGGCCAAGTTTATTCTTAACAGCGGCGACCTTGTTTGGTGGGGAAGCCAGGCCGACAAACCTTCGGATAATCCATATTGGAAGTTGTTTCACAAAACAGTATTTGATCGTTTGCCAGCCCCGGACCGTGACATGCGTGATCAAGGATTGGAGGGACGTTATTATATTTCCGCCGGCAACCACGAAACCTGGGCTGATTCCAGTATGGAAGGTATGTTGACTACATTCCCATACTTGAAAAAATATGGAGTCAGCCCAACAAACTTAATTTATAAGTTCGATTTCGATGGCGTACGCTTCATCTTCCTCTGGACCGGCAGATACGACTATCGCCAGCCGGGTGCCTGGGTTGGTACCCGACCACCATATGAAGATCAGATGAAACAGCTTACGGTCTGGTTGGATGAAGCTAAAATTGCCGGTATCCATAAGGTTTTTATCAGCTTTCACAACCCCGTCTACAGTCGGATGGGATTTGGAGGAATTAATGAAAACGAGAATCCTCATGCATTGATTTCATCCTATGCCAAAGATTTGGACATAGTAGTTTTTAATGGGCATGTGCATACAACCCAGATATTTCAGGTGGATGGGGTAAAGTACCTTTTGACGGGAGGAGGGGGTGCAGAACAGGATCCGATCCTTCCTGGCAGAACTCAAACCAAGGTACCCGATGGCTATCCTGAAGATTTGTATTGGAAAGGCGAACCACCGAGAGAAGAATACAATTATGTACGCATAGATGTGCTGCCAGGCCAACCAACCAAGTTTACGATTAACAGATTCAGGCCTGGGTCTTCTGAACCATACGCATCAATAGATCTAAATGCTCTGTTCAGTTCCTCCAAATAACTCAATTCTATGGGAGATGAAAAATTAAGTTAAATGATTAAAATAATAAAAATCCGGTAACAGAGTTCACGACTCCATTACCGGAATACATTTTACGTGTCAAAAAAAATAAAAACTCTTAATTCTGCATATAAGAACAAATGCCCTTTTTTATTTTATTCTATTTTGAAATCCTTATTGTCCTGGATTGATATCAATTTTATAAGCTTGTAATTGTTTTTTTAAGCCTTCCACTAATTGGTATTCCGAGATTTTTATTGGCCCTGTATACCCATCACTCTGCAATTTTCGCGGAGGGTATTTAATATAAGTTTTCATAACCGCCTCCAGTTGTTGTCCCATCACAGGTCCCATCCAGGTAGTTTCAGTAAAATTGTTCATGAAAAGATCATATCGTTCCTGAGGATCTCCAATAAGATTGAAAATCTGAGGGACTGTTGCCACGTATTTATCTGGTCCCTTCCAGCCCAGGTTGGCATCAACCGCGAGGCCACCCGTAGGTGCACCATCATCACCACGCAGATTAAATACAAATTTATATTCGTGCCAGCGAACAGCACCGGGAAGCAATTCGTTCTCCGTAAAATAATACCATGTATCTCTCGGACATTTACCTGTTCCGAAAAGTACGGGTGTCATATCATAGCTGTCGAAAATAGTAGGCTGACCAGCCAGATCGTTCTCAGGCAGTTTTACATTTGCGACGGCTGCAAAAGTCGCCATAAAATCTAGTCCCCCAATGATATCATGATTTTTTATGTCAGCTGGAATCTTTCCAGGCCATACTGCGATGGCAGGGACCCTGTTACCTCCTTCACGATCGGTTCCTTTTGTTCCACGGAAAGGAGTATAGCCGGCATCAGGGTATACATCCTGCCAGGCACCATTATCTGTTGTGAAAAATACCAGCGTATTTTTATCGAGACCCAGTTCTTTCAATTTAGCCATTATCCTGCCAACCCGGGTGTCCAGTTCAACTATACCGTCAGCATATTTTGTTTTAAGTGTTGACTTATTTTTAAATTCCGGTGCAGGCATATTGGGTTGGTGCACTTTCATGAAATTAATATTGATGAAAAAAGGCTTACCAGACTTCGCTGCATCTTCCAAAAATTCAATGCCTGCTTTTTCCACATATTCGTCGAGGAAAGGTATTCCTACTACACCTTCTTTCCCATTTATGACAGGTGTGTTTATATATTGACCATTCACTTTGAAATCTTCTACAGCCTTTTGACCGGCATTACCTGACATAGAACCTTTGGTAACTTTATTATAGAGATCCCTTAATTCTGATGGCATAGCCGGAAACCAGGTAGAGTCGCCATAAGTGTACGCATTCAAATGATAAATAAAACAATTCTTCATCACGTCATAACCATGTGCATTTGGTAAAGCATAATCTGCTTCGCCCAGATGCCATTTTCCTGTAAAATAGGTTTTGTACCCTCCAGTTTTTAATACGGATGCAATTGTCCATTCAGCAGCAGGAAGTCCACCACCCTGTCCCTGAAATGCTACCGTGGTCATTCCACTTCGGTTTGGGTAACGACCGGTTTGCATAGCTGCACGGCCGGGTGTGCAACTGGGTTGTCCGTAGAATGAAAAAAAAGTCATTCCATCCTGAGCCATCTTATCAAAGTTTGGAGTTGGCATGCCGCGACCCACCCCTCCTCCATAAGGGCCAAGATCGCCGTAACCAACATCATCGCCGACAATAAGCAGAATATTAGGTTTATTCTGTGCCTGGGAGGTTAAGGATAGTAGCACGGTTAATAAAATAAAGGCCATACCCATAAATGGCCGTTGTTGTTGTTTTTTCATGATAAAGAGTATTTATTGTGATAGAATATGATCATACCCGAATTTATTTTATACAAGATCCTTAAGACAATCGTCCGGAACAGATGGATTAATCAGGATGGGTAAGAATTAACAGGGAAAAAAGAAGAAATAATTTCTATTTGAGTTGGATACTTATTAATCTCCTAATCATTATGAATAGAGGATGTTCATGAAAGTTAGTAATTCACTTCTGATTGAGTTTCATTTGAAGTGATTTAACTGTAAATCATAAAATACCTTTGAATTTGCTAATAAATTTTAGTAAATTTTACCGGATGAAGGACTCACTATTAGACATCGGCGGGGGCTCGAACTTTTGGGGAAAATCTGTTTCTGTAATGTTTCAGTAAATCTCTTTTAAGGACAAAACCCTTTAGAATCTGGCATTCTAAAAGGTTTTGTCTTTTTTAAGATTCGCTGGGAATCAATTGTTTTGCCTTTTCTTACCCTGCAGTGAAATTTCCTGTTCTAAAATACAATCCACTAACAAGCGCGTATTTTTTAAATCTTCATTTGAAAAATCGGGATCAACTCCATAGCGTTTCTTTATAGACTTTACTAATGACTTATGTGTTGAACAAAATGGAATTGTAAACCCATAGTCAGTTTATCAATGAGGCAAAACTGCCAGCGGGATATCGTATGCTGATGAAATATTTTTTTGAACAAAAAAAGTATCTGAAAGGTTGGCGGTTATCGTGTCTGTTTCTGTTCGAAACAGAACTGAATCCCTTAATCGGCTTGTTATAATCTCATAACTGATAAAATTCTGTCCCTCCGGCAGGCTCCTGGCCAGTACAGTCGTATCGATGGTATTTCCGCGGATATCATATTCCTGTGCTGCCGCAGCATATGAAGGATTAACAAAAAGCAGCAACGTATCATAGGGATTGGAAAACACACTCAAATGAATCTTCATATAATTTAACTCCCTGGCATTAATAACGACATTATTCAATCGAGTTTTAAAATCGAACTCATAGAGTAGATGGAAACGATCAGGGATAAACTCACTGAAACGACTCGGTAAATTGGGATCCATATTATTCAGCGACAATGCATAATCATAACTTTTCCCGTCAGCTGTATACTTAATCGAAAATGATCCGTTTGCATCGGTTACAGTGGAATCTACGACGCCATAATAATCAACTGCTTGAAAACCAAATTCATGGCCGCTGATCAGGTACACCGTTACATTCGATAGTTTTTTGTTTTTCACAGAATCTATTACAAACCCGTCAGCCTGGATATTTACTCCTGCCTGGATATTTTTTCTGCAGCTGGAAAAAATAATGACAGATAGACCAACCAAAAAGACCGGAAACTTCATGACCGAAGATACCGTTCATTTGCTGATAGTTTTTGCCTGGTACATGTATAAAATAGTTAAGAATGGTCTTGAATCGTATAGTTGCCCGTATATGGTGGTAAAGGTTCCATTTCAGTCGTATTTCGGAGGTGCTTGCAAATTTATCTCCGCACCCTTAAAGCGAAATGACTAACGTGCATTGAAATAAATATCACGAACAGAATTGCGCCAATAGAAATAATAAATTTGTCTAATTTTTCATTATTAATAAACTTATTGCTTAGATCATATAATTTCAGTCCAAGAAAACCACCCAAAGTATTTGTAATAACGTCAGTTAAAGCAAGCAATCCTCCGTATAATATTTTTCTCATTTAATCTACTCTAATTTTTTTTGTTTAAATATATAAAAAGTATAAGCCCTGACCATTTAAGGTAGAGCAAATTCTTTAATCTAATACCAGGAGGATATTTGGTTTGATGCTGTCTTACTATTGGTTTAATCATGCATTTTTATGTTAAACCATGTTTATCATCAAACTATTTTAACCCTGGCGGGAATCGAACATGAATTGTCTTTTGAAACCGTCCGGGTCCTTAATACCCATCAACTTAGCCCAATTCAAATTTTAGCAAGTTTAAAATTCTCTTATATTTATGGGTGTCTGGAAAGATTAACTGAGAATATAAAAAAATTGCGTATCAAAGTCTTATTAATACTCCTCACCTTGTTATTTGCGAATTATGCAAATGGACAAGCAAACTATTTTGAATATAAATCCCTGAGAAAGGGTAAGGAATTTTCATTCCCAGTTTTCAGCAATTTAAACGACTCCCTGACTGCGAGAAATATTAATCAACTTTTACAACTTTCCGAACTGGAACTTTTGGATGGCTGTCAGATTAACAACCTCTTTGAAGAAGTAAGGGTTGACAATGGGGGGCTAAATGGCGGCAAGGTTGAAATTTCATTTGATATCCTGACAAACAACCCAAAAATACTTTCAATCAAGTTTAATGAATCAAGTTGCGGAATGACCTGCACTTACTGGGTTAAATATTATAATTTTAATTCGGGTAACGGAGATCAGGTGCAATTAAAAGACCTATTTACAACTGAAGGGTTTACTACTTTCAATAAAATAATTCTCAGGAAAAGGTCTGCTAAATTCAAAAGAGAAATTAAGAAATATCCATCCGGCGGGAGGGAATCTTTACTTTATGTATTGGATTGTTATAATGATGATGACCTGCATGATTTTTATTTAAAGGACACTTCAATTGCAATAGACGGTGAAAATTGTCTGAATAAAAATGATAAAATCGCTGACATAGATATGACAACCAGCTACAACCTCAGCGAGTTTAAGAACTACTTAAATGATTACGGAAAAACGGTTTTTGGAATCAAAACGGATAACGTTTCAAAATATCGTTCTTATGAATTACCACAACTTTATGAAGGAACCATTGACAATTCCCTGAAAATTCTGCTTATCATGCGGCATGATATCGGAAATAAAATAATTGGTGGTTATACTTATCTGAAATCCGGACGATTAATTTATTTGGAGGGCGAACTAAGCGATAAGAAACTAAATTTGACAGAAAAGACATCCCGTTATGACGACAACGGATCTTTCAATGCAATCTTTGATGGAAAACAGATCACGGGCACCTGGACAAATAAAAGTAAATCAAAATCACTAAGATTTACAGCGGCAAGAAGAACTCCTTAAACACAAAAATGAATTTTAATTGTTTATCGTGCGAGAACATGTTCTTTACAATCATTGATAATAGTTACGCAATTTTTTAATTTCCTTACAAAGAGAATAACCGGGTCTCAGGATATTTTACGGCGCAAATTGCCATAGGTCCAGATAAGTGGGAATGGAATAAGGATTCTGTCCCATCCCAAAATATCCTTTACCATTGACAGAGAATGTAGATCCCGCTATACGCGTTCCGAAGAAAGCCACCTGTGTCCAGGAATCTGTAGTCTGATTATACATCCAGCACTCCTGGCTGCCACCGAGCACATAGGCGTTGCCATTAAGTACCATGGAACTTGGAAAAAGCATTCCCTTAGATGGCAGATTGTGCATCTGGGTCCAGCTGTCTGATGTCGGATCATATCGCCAGACGATCACTACATTCAGGTATGTACCACCCGATAGAAAGTCTCCGCCTCCCACCACATATCCGGTCTTGTTATCCGGTGAAAATGCGGTGCAATAATTGGGAAATTCGACGCCGGCCGGGAAATTGGCTTTCTGCGTCCAGGTGTCGAGCGTTGGATCATATTGCCAGACATCATAAAAGTTTACGTTCGGATAAGCAGGAGTTGCCACACCATAGCCGAGTCCAACATAACCCATTCCACCCATGCTAAAAGCAAATGCGTTTTGTCTCGCCGGTCCTGGGAAATCCGCTTTCCTCGTCCAGCCGTCCGTCGCAGGATCATATTGGTAAAACTGATTTGTATTGGTGCCCAGGTCACGGCTCTCCCCTATACCGATATAGGATTTGTTGCCGATCACCATCGAAACCAGATCCTCCAAGCCAAGGCCTAAAGAAGTTTTCTGTGTCCACGAATTAGATGCTGGGTCATATTGGTACAGGTCACTGTAGTCTCTGCCGTTGTCGGTACCGAACCCCATATATCCAAAACTCCCGATTGCAAAGCCGATGCCCAGCCATCGCTGTGTCGAAGCATTTGGATCGAGTGTGAAATGCGCCATTTCCGTCCAGCCGCCGGTGAGAACGACAAAGTCACTATCGGTCGTCGCAGGCAGGTTATTTACCGTTACCATAATTTTCCCCGTGGTCACCCCGCTTGGGACAATCACTACAATCTCCGAATCACTGGAAGAATTCACTTTTGCCTGGGTACCGTTGAAGTAAACGCCGAGCTGCTGCATTGCTGAATCAAAATGGCCATAGATGTTTACCATTATTCCCGTAGCACCTTTACTTGGTGAAAAACCGCTGATGACAGGTCGTGCTGGTCCTGCACTTTTTTTACATCCCGCAAAGCAGATTAACAAAAGAATGGTAGATAGGAGATAGTTTCTCATTCAGCAGCGTTAGCTTAACAAATTACAAATTTATCGGGAGACTTTAATAGCTTCAGATTATCATAATTAACCGGGTATAACTCTCTACTAAGATTTTTATATAAAAATAAATATTAATGAAAAAGACACTGTTACTATTATCTGTACTAGTTATTGGAGTCACCGTCAGTGCTCAACAATCTGATCAAAATGATTTTGAAGGAAAATGGTTAGTACAATTGGGGGGCGATAGAAATATTTCATTAAATTTTTCTGATTCTAATAAAATATATTTTTCGCTCGGGAGTAAAAATGAATGGAATGGTAATTACTATTATAAAATTGGCAAATCGAATGCTACTTTCATTTTATCGCTACGATCCGCAAATAGTGCCCGTAAGGATTTTTTCGAAATATTTTTGATTAATATAAGCGATGAAGCATATAAACTGACCGAAATAATGCATTTCTATGATGATGGCAGGCCACCTGAAAGTGAATTGCTGGATAATATTCATTACATTTTAAAAAAGGTAAAAAATAATTGATGGGGATAATTCACAAATAATGCAAATAATTAAACTAATGTCAATAGTATATTTATTCTCATGTTCTTCACTCGTACATGGCCTAAATATTCAATTCAGTAATTTAAAAGGTGAATGGACCATCTGATTCTAAATTGTTTTCTCTTTTTTGGGATTCGATTAGTACTAATTGTCCGGAATCCACCTTTCTTTCAATTGAATTTCTTCGAGGGCACCTAAGAGTAAACCCTTAGTTGAAAGCTTTATTTTCTTAATGTTCGATGAAATCTCATCATCGAAGAAGATACCTGTATATGAATAATGCAACTAATTTATTATGTTTGAGTTATCCTAACAGCTGACTGTGAAAAGATTACCGCTTCTGATTGTAGCCCTGATGGCCGGATTATGCTCAACTGCATCCGGACCCATCAATATCAAGCCTGATCCTTCCTGGATTTTGCCATCACCGATCAATGGAAATCAAAAGCCGGATTCAAAAAATGTTAGCGGCGGATATTACTTTGACCTGATAGATCATCAGATCAATCTGGAAAAACAGACTATTTATACCCATATTATCCGTCACATTGTGAATGAATCGGGTGTCCAGGAAGCCTCGGAAGTATCAGTCACTTTCTCCCCCCAATTTCAACAAGTCGTTTTTCACAAAATTAATATCATTCGTAATGGTCGTGTAGTCAGCCAGCTGAACCTTTCTGTAATTAAAACGGCGGACGAAGAGTCAGATGCTCCCAGTTATTTATATAATGGAAACAGACGGGCATTTGTCATTTTAAAAAATGTACTGAAAGGTGACCAGATAGATTTTTCTTACTCCGTAATAGGCTTCAATCCGGTTTTTAATGGACTGTTTTCCGACGAATATTATTTTTACAGCAGTACACCTATTTTAAATTATTATCTGTCATATATAACCGGACCTGATAGAAAATTACATTTCAAATTATTTAACAATGCCCCTGCACCCACTGAACAACAGTCGGAGACGCAAATAATTTACCAATGGAAAAATCCTGCTTTTGAGAATAGGGAATTCAGTTCAGATATTCCAAGCTGGTATACTAATAGCCCATATGTAACTGTGACCGATTTTAAAGACTGGAAACAGGTAAATGACTGGGCATTATCCGTTTTTAAATACAGTTATCAAAAACTTCCAGAAAAACTGTTGCAGAAAATGGCTGACTGGAAAAAATTTTCGAATGGCGATCAGGATATGTTCGCAAACCTGGCTTTAAGATATGTGCAGGATCAGATCCGATACGTTGGGATTGAGATCGGCTCCAATTCCCATCAACCACATTCACCAGAAAAGGTGTTCGACCAGGGTTTCGGAGATTGTAAGGACAAAGCACTTCTTTTAACAACCATATTGAATTATGAAAAAATAGAAGCATATGTTGCGCTTGTCAACACCCAGGAAAAGGAGAATCTTAATCAGGCTGCTCCATCAGCATTAGCTTTCAACCATGCCATCGTCGCTTTAAAAAGAGGCAACAACTTTATTTTCGTCGATCCAACCAATTCATTGCAACGTGGAGAACTGATTAACAATTATATCCCTGCCTATGGCTGGGCACTGATTGTCCAGCCTGATGGTCAACAACTGACAGCAGTCGAACCTGGATTTCTACACTATTCAAATATTGTCGAAGAGCTGACGGTCTCACTTGAAGACAGCAGTCATTTATATGTGACTTCTGAATATAAAGGAGGAGCAGCAGATGATATGCGTAATAATATTTCAGAATCCAGTATGAAGGAGATGAGGGAAAGTTATCTTCATTACTATAGTCAATTATTCGAAGGAATCGAAATGGATTCAACCATTTCAATAGAAGATGACAGCTTAAAAAATACTATCAATGTTTTGGAAAGTTATACGATTCCGAAAATATGGCTAAAAAATAAGGATGGAAAAAAGCAGGTCGATGCGTACGCTAAGCTGGTAGCATTGAAGTTACCTGATCCGACAGATCATAAAATAAAAGATCCGATAGCCCTGCGATATCCATGCACCCTTGAATATACTTCAAGTATGACCATGCCAGATGACTGGCCTATAGATATGGCTCCGGTTCATATCAAGAACGAATCGTATCAGTTTGATTTTAACCCTTCAGGGATTGGAAAACATCTCTTATTCAAATATTATTTTAAATCCTTCAGGGATTATATTCCGGCCAATGAAGTCGCTCAATATAAAGAAGACTATAAAGAAATTTCTTCTTCTATGAATTTGGCCTTCACTTCCGGAGACATTTCGACTCCACCTTCTCAACATAAAAATTTTAAACCTGATGGAAACACAAATTGGATCACGATCTGGATTTGCTTTTTTGCCAGTGTTTTGATGACTACTCTTTTTAGACACCTCAACAGAAAGTCTATCCCTCCTAATGAATATGCAAAGGATGCAGTTGCGATGAATTGGGTCGTCATATTGCTTGCCATCACGCTGGGAATCCGTTTTTTATACCAGGCATACATTTTCATGGATCAGAATTATTTTAAAATGAATGTCTGGAACTATTTAGGTAAGAGCGGTGGTTCGACTCTCCAACTTGTGCTCATCTTTGAAATGTGTCTGACGATATTCATCATGGCCGGATCACTATCTTTATTGTATTGGTTCTATAACAAAAGAGATATTTTCCCCACTATGTTTGTCAGATATGTAATTATTTGTCTGACTGCACAACTTGTTTTGGTGCTATTATATTATATTGTCAAATCGACCATGGATCTAAAATCGGTTCAAGCCGATGCAATCAAACAATTGACCAGGTCTGTTGTGTATGCCGGAATTTGGATAAGTTTTATTTTGAATTCCGAAAAAGTGAAGCGAATTTTTGTTTATCCGCATAGTTGAATCCCTCCGATGTCAAATACTCGAAAACGCTTTAAGAAAATATTCCTTGCCATAGTTGTATTTTTTATCCTGTTGAATCTTTTCATTATTAATCAGGCTTATCACTTCACGCATTTTTACGAACAAGGATCAGTCAAAACAATATCGGAACAAACTGATGGATTTTGGGGACAAATGAAAGTGGCACTATTTGGATTGAAACTGCAAAAGCTTAAAGGATCGACACCAGACTCTCCCTTCGTTAATGTTAAATTGAAAACAAAAGAAGGCTTATTCCTGGATTCATGGTATTTTAAAGTTCCAAATGCAAAAGGAACCATAGCAATTTTTCATGGGCATGGAAGCGAAAAGTCAGCCAATCTTTCTCAAAGTGATGAGTTTAATGAAATGGGTTATTCCACTTTCCTAGTCGATTTCAGGGCACATGGACAAAGTGAAGGCAATACCTGTACGGTCGGCTATAGAGAATCAGAAGATGTAAAGTTGGTGTATGACTATTTGAAAGTTAACAAGGAAACAAATGTAATACTTTACGGTATTTCGATGGGTGCAGCTACTATTACCCGGGCTGTTGCTGAATATAATTTAAAGCCATCAAAAATAATTCTGGAAATGCCCTTTTCATCTTTACCTAACACTGTAAAAGGAAAAATGCGGGCGACTGGTGTATTTGCGAAGCCTCTTGCTGGTTTGCTAACATTCTGGGGAGGCATAATCAACGGCTTTTGGGCATTCGACATGGAGCCAAAGGAATATGTAAAGAAAATTAAATGTCCGGTCCTTCTGCAATGGGGGAAAAAAGATCAAGGTGTTACAGAAGACGAAATCAATGACTTGTACAAAAACATTTCTTCTACCAAAGAACTGGTAGTGTATGAAAAGAGTGGTCATCAAAACCTCTGCGAAAATGAGCCGGATAAATGGGAAGAAAATGTGGGGAATTTTTTAGATAGTATCAAATAGAACTTAACTAACTAACTCAATCTGGCCATGCTTTTTCATTTCATTTTTTTTAAAATAACCACTTAATATTTGATTATGTACGACCGACTA
>Ga0207113_1086_pt1 | contig 28734 bp, 22 predicted proteins | sample Alteio_BWMinHeat_69_FD_153559 | JGI IMG/M metagenome (GOLD analysis project Ga0207113, IMG submission 153559) | Enriched cells from forest soil in Barre Woods Harvard Forest LTER site, Petersham, Massachusetts, United States -... | ecosystem: Environmental > Terrestrial > Soil > Temperate forest >... | reverse complement strand
TTTTAAGATAATCCTTCATCCTGAAAAATTGTATAAAAAGCAAACTATTTAAAAATAATAATATGCTGTAACTGATTAATATTAATGTGATGGCATCTTCAAAATGCAGGTAATGCGGTGTGAGAAAAACAATTGTAATAATCTCAGGAATTAACAATATAAAATATAGTATAGCATATTGTACAAATCTTTTAAAAAGTGAAATAGGTATCGTTCGGTAAAATGTAAGGTTTGTTTCTTCCATATCCCGTAACTGATGAACCAGAAGTCCATGCCCCAGTATTCCCATACTGAAGAAAATCATAATCATTCTAAGGTCATATTCAATCCGGGTCTGGTTTACAATCATCAGGAAAAGTACAGAACAACTGTATATTTTGATCCCTGTAAAAAGAAGTTTTTTATCAATTCCAATATAACGAATGAACAGGCTCCAGTAGGGAGTTTCACGGACTTTTAACGAAAATATTTTACTCATTGTCCAGGCCGGTTTGCCTGGATTTTGAATATAAAATAAATACCATCTTGCACTGATCAGACAGGTGACTACAATATAAAGTAGTATGAGCAGGCATTTTACATATTCATGCATGTAAAATCCTGCCGCAAATATAATACATGCATAAAGGATAATAGGCAATATCAGCAGAAACTGAATCCACAACAGCATCCGGTATAATCTTTTACTGTCAAGAAGTGAAAGCACATTCAGGAAAGAATAATCCGGGCGCTTCAGAATATTTATCACGAATTGTTCAGATTTCTTTGTATATAAAAACCAAATCAGAAGAACAAGGAGAAAAAAACCAGGATTCTTCATCATCCCCTTGATGAGGAAAAAATGGTAGTCGGTAAATTTTGCTCTGTCTAAAACACTGACCACACCAAACATAATGGTGAATAGAAAGACAAAAAGACCGGCATGCTGCCGGTAGAAAGGTTTTACAAATGTTTTAATCAGTAATGTTCTGGTAATACTCATTCGATGAACTGTAATGATTGTTCGTTTATTAATATTTTATTTATCGCAAGTGAATATGATTTGAAAGGCTGGTGTGAGCTGAATATAAAGCAGGTTTTAAATTCTTTATTATATGCTCTGATCAGATCAGGCAAAATATGTACGGATCCTTCATCCAGGGTCGCTAAAGGTTCATCGAGCAGGATGAGTGATGGTTTGCCAATAAATGCCAGCAATAGCGATAATTTTTTTATCATTCCGCTCGAGTAAGTTCCGACAGACATTGAAAGGAAACGGTGCATTTTAAAAAGATTCACAAGCATGTCCGTTTGAACATTGGCGGCTTTCCTGATATCCTGGTAAAAACTTACCAGTTCGAGGCCTGTAATAAAATCCGGATACAATGGCTCAGCCTCAGCAAAATTCACAAGACGGCGATAGGAAAGAGGTTTTTTGCGGAGATTAATCCCATCAAGCAATATATCACCCTTGAAAGGAATTAACCCTGCAAGCATACTAAGAAAAGTTGTTTTTCCGGAACCGTTTATTCCCTGTAACCAATAAATATTCCTTTCCAGCCTGAGACTGCTAATTTCAAGAACCATCTGTTGGTCGTAGGTTTTGTATACATTAGCAAATTGTAGCATAGGGAAATGACGTTAACCCCAATATATATTTGCTAATCCATTGCAAGCCATTTATTTATATGAATGGCATGTTATCAGTACTCAACGGTTGATGTGGGAACTTTACAAAATGTGTTAAACAATAAATAGATATGTTTCATTACAATGCCATGCTGACTTTATTCTTTATAATTTATAATTGTTTTTGGCAACCGCATATAGAGAAGAATATGCCTATAACAACGAAAGGAAGGGCTTATTATGTAAGTCCCAACGGCAACGATAAGAATGAGGGTACAAGGAAGGCGGCATTTCAATCCATCCAGCGGGTAAACAACCTTCACTTAAATCCGGGAGATTCCATACTGTTCGAAGGTAGCCAGCGATTTGCCGGTAGTTTGAAAATAGATTCACAAAATTCCGGCGACCAATTCCATCCGATAATCATCAGCTCATACGGCAATGGCATGGCTTCCATCCTGGGCGAGAATGGATCTGCGATAATTATTCAAAAATCAAGCTGGTTGAAATTAAATCAACTGGCACTCTTCGGCTCGGGAAGAAAAAAAGGAAACACACGTGACGGACTTCTCATCCAGAATAGCAGTCATATTTCGGCAAATACAATTATTATTTCAGGTTTTCAGAAATCCGGATTACTCATCAGTTCATCTTCAGATATTTCTGTAAGAAATATTTTTGCTCACGAAAATGGCGCTGCGGGAATTTCTGTTGAAGGTATTTATGGAATTAAAAAATCTAACCATAATATTTATATAGCTCATTGCAGAGTTGAAAATAATCCGGGCGACCCTTCCAATCTAACCAATCACAGCGGGAATGGTATTGTAGTAGGTAGCTGTTCAAAAGTACTCATCGAATATTGTACGGCAACCAATAACGGATGGGACATGCCCCGTATTGGAAATGGTCCTGTAGGAATTTGGGCCTATGAAGCTGATAGTGTTATTATTCAGCATTGTCTTTCTTATCGGAATAAAACATCGGTAGGTGCTGCCGACGGCGGGGGATTTGATCTGGATGGCGGTGTTACCCATTCCATTGTTCAATACTGTTTATCTTTTGAAAACCAGGGTGCGGGTTATTGCATCTTCCAATATTTATATGCAAGTCCTTGGCATGACAATATTTTCAGGTTTAATATCAGTATTAATGATGGCTCCGTGTCTGATGCAGGAGCTGGTTTATATATCTGGAACAGTTCGCGCGACTCGAACCAGTTTTACAATAGTTTGGTTTATAATAATTCAATATATAATTCGAAAGTAGCCGCTATCAGTTTTTCTGAATTGAGCAAAAGAAAGGGATTCGCATTTTATAATAATATTTTTGTCGGAAAGGATAGTCTTGTGAAAGGTTATATTGACAATGATACATTTATTGGAAATGACTGGTGGAGTTTGTCGGGGCGAACCGGTAAAGAAATGATTTCCGGGAAATCAACAGAACGCAATGTGAATCCGAAATTTAAAGAACGTGGGATGACTAATTTTATATCAGCTGAAGGGTTTGAATCATATAAATGCTTTAAGATATCATCAAAATCTCCACTTCGGAATAATGGTATTGATTTATTTAACCTGTATGGAATAGATAACGGCGGATTGGATTTTAATTCAGGAAAACCGCCAGCCAAAGGAATTGGCGCCAGCTTTTGAAAAAAACTGTATGCAAAAATTCATTGTTATTATATTTTCTCTTTGTTTCCTGTATAAACCCGTAAGTAGCCAGGACATTAAAAAAGAAAATTTGTTGGGTAAGCCATGGAATGACAATGATGGAAATTTTATCAATGCTCACGGTGCCGGTATACTGCATTTTGGAGACGTATATTATATGTTTGGCGAGATTAAAAAAGGCAGAACCCGATTGGTTCCAGGTCAAAACTGGGAAGATTATCGCGTACCGGCGGGCGGAATTTCCTGTTATTCATCTAAAGATTTGCTTACATGGAAATTTGAAGGAGTTGCATTAGCATCCGTGACAGGAGATAGTTTGAGCGATCTGGATACCGGCAGGGTCATCGAAAGGCCAAAAGTCATTTTCAATGAGGTGACAAAGAAGTTTGTTATGTGGATGCACATTGATAAAGAAGATTATAGTTATGCACGTACTGGTGTTGCGGTCAGTGAAAAACCGGAAGGTCCTTATAAGTACCTCGGAAGTTTTCGACCCAACGGTCAGGAGTCGAGAGATATGACCATTTTTAAGGATGAAGATGGCAAAGCATATCTGATATATGCGTCAGAGAATAACAATACCATCCATGTCTGCCAGTTATCTGACGATTACCTATCTCCACTAAATAATTTTACACGTATTTTAATTGATCAGCGAAGAGAAGCGCCGGCTATTTTTAAACACAAAGGGAAATATTATCTGATAACTTCTCTGTGCAGCGGGTGGAGTCCAAATGCTGCTTTGTATTCCATTGCAGATAGTATGACAGGCAAATGGGAGAATATGGGAAATCCCTGTATCGGTCCAGGGGCTGAAACAACGTTTGAAGCGCAAAGCAGCTTTGTGTTACCGGTAAAAGGGGAAACTGATTCATATATTTTTCTTGCGGATAAATGGAACAAAACAGACCTGCCTGATTCAAGGTATTTATGGTTGCCACTTCATATTTCAGATAATAAAGTGGAAATAAAAAATAATTGGCAAGATGAGGATTATCATTGGGAAACAAACAACGAACTTATAATAGATAGCATCGGGGTATTACCATATACCATTCTTCAATATTCTGTGAACATTAAGGTCAACGATTCAGTCTTGAAGGGGCATACATATATAAAATTCTATGACAAATCAAACCGTGAATTACTTGCCTACAAGACTAATCCCATTTCATCTCAAACTTTTGTGGAGTCAGGAATCTATACAGAAGCTCCTCCATATACTAAGTATGCAAAAATTGGTATTGCTTCAGATTCATTGAATTCGGGAAGTCTATATGCAGATAGTTTAAGAGTACAATTGAATATTGGCGAACCACCTGAAAAGCATTTGCCTGAATGTAATCTGGATGAATACATGAAATATTTCTGGAATTCTGATACCATTTATAATGAAACAATATTAATGTATTCAAAATCAGGTATGCCGGCAATGGGGAAACTGCTTTTTAAACCCGATCATATCATTTCAGTAAAGAGCTATGATCTTAAAAGCCAATTCCATATTGGAAAGGATTATTTCGTTCAGGGTAATTCGATCATTAGATCCGCTCATTCAAAAATGACATTCCGTACTGATTCCTCTTTTAATCTTCACCAGGATCTTGCCTGGTATAATTTGCAATCGCAATGGATTGTGGTAACCTATACTCATCACGATAAATGGGCTGGCCCAATACCTTTTTTTAAGGGTGACCGGTTGCCCTTACTCATGACGAAACTCAAAGCTAAATTACCTGTTAAGATAATCGGATATGGTATGAGCATTACCAGGGGACAGGATGTTAGCAGCTATGTGAATTTGAGCCCATATATGCCAACATATCTGGATTTATTTGTCCGACAGTTGGGGAAAAATTATAACCATCATAAGATTGAATTGGTAAATGCCGGACTACCCGGGGCATTAGTAAGCTGGGGCGCCACATATGCTGAAAAATATATAAACCCCATTCATCCCGATATTGTTATCATTGACTTCGGAATGAACGATTTCTGGAGGTATACTCCTGAGGAATACAAAGGATATATTCAAACCATTATAAATAAAGTGAAAACTGAAAATCCAAAAACAGAATTTCTTTTAATATCAAATATGGATTTTGATCCATCTTATATACTCGATACAGATAAGTTTAAATCTTTTTATACTGCCAATATGAAAGGATACAATAAAATTTTGCAGCAACTGGAATCTTCTGGTATCGTTAACCTGGATATGACAACCTTAAGTGATACAATCTATCTTCGAAAGAAGGCCAAAGATTGCATTTCTAACCCACTTCATCCCAACGATTATCTGGCAAGATGGTATGCTCAGTCTCTCACGGCAATTCTTTCCAGATAATTCCAAACCTTCTATTATAATTTGATGCGTTTTCCTTCTTTTGCTGATTCAAGTGCGGCATTTAATATACGAACGACAATCAGGTTATTTTCCAGGGAAGATAAATCATGACCCGGATCCAGTTTGCCGCTGAGTACATCTGATAAATATTGAATATTATTCGTGTAATCCGCTGTTTTTGACGGAACATTCTCATATATATCCTTATCTCTTCGCTGAAGTGTATTTCCATTGAGTGCATGCAGATATCCTTTTGTGCCGAATACTTCAAAGTCCTTGATACCGAATGGCCAGTCCCAGGAAGCTTCGATGATGCCTGTAGCGTCTGGATATTCAAGCAATATTGTCGCATCATCTTCGACCTTTGGATATACAGCTGGTTTAAGGTGATGGGTAACCGCTGTTACTGCAACGGGTTCTTTTCCATTCATCAGCCATACCATCAGGTTGGCACCATAACAACCGAAGTCCATAAGAGCTCCTCCTCCATTCTTTATGGGATCTGTAAGCCAGTTCAGAAAATCCGGACTGCACCCTATTTCCATGGGACCCTGATGGCCATCGTGCACGGTCATTTTTCTTACTTCACCAATTGAATGCTGTGCATTAACCAGGGTATAAATCTGCTGATTACTATTATACCAGGTGGTTTCATAATTTGTTAAAACATGAATATGAAACTGCTTTGCAAGTGCCGCCATACGTTCTGCATCTTTTACCGTAGTGGCCAGTGGTTTTTCAACCATTACAGAGATTCTTTTCGGGGCACAAATTTCAATTACACCGATATGATCAGAAATAGGAGTATAAGCTAAAACTACATCGGGTTTTGTGTGAGCCAGAAGGGATTCAAGATTTTTGAAGAAAAGGGAATCGGGTAATTGATAGTCCTTTTTATATCGCATCACAAGTTGTTCATCTGCTTCAGCAATACCAGCTATGATTACTTCTCCTTTTTTATACTGGTTAAGAATTCCATGCACGTGGTCGTGGGCAAGACCTGCAACGCCAACGCGCAGGATTTTTTGTGCAGTACTATTGTAAGCTGTTAAGAGGAGTGCGAAAATAGCTACGATAAAGAATCCCGGTCTTGATTTTTTCATTGCAATCATTTTGAATACTAAATGTAAGTATTACCAGCTTTTTTCCATTTAATTTTGAAGAATCCTTTCAATTGGCTAAATCATGTACCTCTTATGCAGATGATTTATCTTTAGTTCCAGTTCACTATAATCATATGAGATTGGTAAAGAACCACCATACAAATTTCTTCTGCGCACTGGTATTGATTTCCACGATTTGCGCCTGTTCGGAAACCTCTGCACAACATACGGGGAAACCTGATTCGGTTATTTTTAAAAAGATCATATTAACCCGTGATTTTATTTCGGAAGGTGTTGCAACAGGTGATGTGAATCATGACGGCATGATGGATATTATGGCTGGCTCATTTTGGTTTGAAGCGCCTGAATGGAAAAAACATGAAATAGTAAGGGGAATTAGTTTTTCTCCGGATACGGCTTTCAGCAATTCATTTTTGGATTTTAGTTTGGATGTAAATCAGGATGGCTGGATAGATCTCATAAGGGTTGGTTTTCCCGGGAAAGAAATTGTATGGTATGAAAACCCGAAAAATAAGCCGGGTTATTGGGTAATGCATACCATTTACAATCATATCGGCAATGAATCCCCGGCATTTGTTGATATAGATGGTGACGGCAGGCCGGATATTTTATGTAATGATCCTGTAGAGAAAAAAATCGTTTGGTTTAAATCTCCTTCTGTTAAAGGAGATACCATTTGGAAGAAATACATAATCAGCAATGATACGGATCTGGCGACCAATGTTTACACTCATGGCCTGGGGTGGGGAGATATTAATCAGGATGGACACCCCGATGTTATCATCACGAAGGGATGGTGGGAATCTCCGAAGGATGTTACACAATCAGATTGGTTATTTCATCCTGCGAATCTGGGGGATGACTGTTCCCAAATGTATTCTCTGGATCTGGACGGGGACGGGGATTCAGATGTGATCAGTGCATCTGCACATAATTATGGTATATGGTGGTATGAACAAGTGAAGGATGAAAAAGGAATAATTAATTTTAAAAAGCACGAAATCAGCAGGGCATTTTCTGAATCGCATGGATTTGCTTTGGCAGATATCAATGGCGACGGATATCCCGACCTGGTTACAGGGAAAAGATATTTCGCTCATAATGGAAAGGATCCGGGTGCTTTTGAACCTTCCGTATTATATTGGTTCGAGTACAGACCAGGTAAATCACCGGAATGGATTCCTCATTACATTGATGATAATTCAGGAGTATGATTACAGGTTGTTGTAAAAGATATCAACCAGGATGGCTTGCCTGATATTGTTGTTGCAAATAAGAAAGGAGTCTTTATTTTTGAGAGAGTAAAAAAGTAAATATAGCCGGATAAATAATTTCCTTCATGAAAAATTTCACTGGTTTTCTGCTCCTGCAGTTTTCTATTTTTTCTTTTGCATTTTCCCAATCTTCAATAACTGCAACTCAAAAAGACAGATTGGTTGATGGTCATCCTGCCTGGATAATTCGGGGGAATATCTATGAAGTAAATATCCGTCAATATACGCCAGAGGGAACGCTGAAGGCATTTGCAAAACACCTGGACCGGTTGAAAGCGATGGGCGTACAAACGCTTTGGTTTATGCCCTTGAATCCGATCAGTAAGGTTGACCGAAAAGGAAGCCTGGGAAGTTATTATGCAGTATCTGATTATACTTCTGTAAACCCTGAGTTCGGAACCATGAAGGATTGGATTGATTTGGTAAATGAAATCCATGGGAAAGGAATGAAAGTCATTATCGACTGGGTTCCGAATCATACGGGCGCCGATAATCACTGGCTTATTGAACATCCGGATTTTTTTGTGAAGGACAGCACCGGGAAAGCAGCCATTGCAAAGGATTGGTCCGATACAAGACAGCTGGATTACAATAATTCTGTAATGGAAGACAGTATGATTGCTGCAATGAAATTCTGGTTGCTTAATTCAAATATCGACGGGTTTCGCTGTGATGTGGCCTGGAACGTACCAGGATCTTTCTGGCGCAAATGCATTTCTCAGTTAAGGGATATAAAAAATGTATTTATGCTGGCAGAAGGAGATAATGCTTACCTGCCTGAATCGGGATTTGATGCTGTTTATCCCTGGAGCATGTTTCATAAAATGGAAGAAGTGGCGAAGGGAGAAAGACCTGCTATTGCTTTGGATAGTGTATTAAAAATAAATGTATCGACCTATCCTGCCAATACAATTCAAATGTATTTCACCAGTAACCATGATGAGAACAGCTGGAATAAGGCAGACTATGGCAGTTTCCCTGGTAAAAGCCATGCACCTTTTGCTGTATTCACACAAACCATGGTAGGTGGAGTGCCACTTATATACAGCGGTCAGGAAGAACCAGTCCTGCGGCCTCTGCAGTTTTTCGAAAAAGATCCAATAGTATTTGGAAAATTCGGAAGGGCTAAATTTTATAAAACCCTTCTGGAACTTCGAAAAGCAAATCCGGCGCTTTCGACAAATGCGTCATTCCGTAAAATAAACACAGGTAATGAAAAAGCGATTTATGCTTTTGTACGTGAAAAGGGGACACATAAAGTATTGGTTATCCTGAATCTTTCAGATAAGGAACAAAACATTTCAATCAAGGATAAAACTCTTTTGGGAAATCCTTACAATGTTTTAATCGGCAAAAAAGAATCTTTAACCGATAAACCACGGAAAATAGAAGCCTGGGGTTATATGATATACGACTATAAGCCTTAATACAGAAAGAATTTATAAATTATTTTTGTACGCCGGTCATTTCTGATTTTTTCGATCCATAATCGAAACTTCTTTCAATATCCATCGTTATTTTGCTTCCTTCAAAATGGCAGGTGGTTATTTCATTATGCGGACTTTCTATATAACGCATTATCATTACCAGCGTCTGGTCGTCTTTCCAATAAAAACTGGAAGCCACTTTATATGGTGAAAGTAAGGCCCAGTTCTCCTGTGCGGCGGATACTAGTGAAGGCCCGGGTTTATTTGTTTGTCTGGCATCCCAGAATCCCGCTCCGTAATACAAAGTATAAGTATCTGCATTTGTATTTATAATAAACTGACAAATACTATCTCTTATATGTATAGAAACTGATTGAAAATGGTTATTATTCGGTTCCAGGATAAAATATTTATTCAGGTTCTTATTAGCTGTAAAAGCAGAAAAACTTCCGGCATTGGGTTTAATGGATAAGCCTGATAATTTTGCTTTTAAGGCAGATAATGCATTTTGATCTTCAGGGATTTTATTCTTTTTAATTGCAGGCAATAAATTATCCCAAACAAGATTTATTTCGTTTTGCATATCGGGGGTTTCAGCCTGAATAGCTATAACAACATCCTGGTCAGGCATTACTATAATAAACTGTCCGAAGGCGCCGTCAGCACGAAAAGCGTGGTGTCTGCACCGCCAGATCTGATAACAATAACCCTGTTCCCAGTCACTTGAATCTTTTTTAGCCTGGGCAAGTTCAGGATGCTGAATGATCTTTTCTGTGGTAGCATCTTCGATCCATGCGGCGGGAATAATTTGCTTACCATTCCAAATCCCTTTTTGTAAATATAATTGGCCGAGTTTAGCCATGTCTTCTGTTTTTATACGCAATCCCCAACCGCCTGTATTTACACTCATCATACTTTCTTCCCAATCCATTCCGGAAATTCCCAGCGGATCAAATAGTCTGGGCTTTAGGTAATCGACTACTTTTTGTCCTGTTACTTTTTGTATTATGGCAGAAAGCATAAATGTTCCCATGCTATTGTAAAGAAAAACTGAGCCTGGCTTATTTACAATCGGAGTGGCGAGAAAGCCCTTAACCCAATTTTTTGATGTCGCAGCAATGGAGGACGGTTCAGGATATTGCCCGTCGGACATGATTAGAACATCCCTTATTGTAAGTGCTGCAAGATTCGGTGAAATAGAATCCGGCAGATCGCTTGGGAAAAATGAAATCACTTTATCTGTCAGTTTAAGCCGGTTTTCAGTTACTGCAAATCCAATAGCGGTGGATGTAAAGGTTTTGCTTGCTGAATACAATGTATGGCGGAGTGAGGATTTATAGGGATCCCACCATCCTTCGGCGATTACTTTACCGTGACGGAGGATCATGAAACTGTGTAACTCGTTTTTACTTTTCTCTACTCCTTCAACAAAACGTATGATACCGGCTGATGAAACGCCCTCCGCTTCCGGTGTGCTGCGCGGAAGACTGCTGTTATTCTGGGCCAGTAAAGAAATAGATGATACTAAGGTTATCAGTATCACCAGGATGGACTTGCTCGTTCTACGTAAATGCATGCGAATAATATGAATTATTAAAGTAATGAAATTTTTATTTAGGTTCCGAAAAACATCCTGATGAAAACCGTTAAGAATTTATTCACGCCGGGTGTTGAAAACAGATCTTAAATATAACCCCTATTTTACCTATTTTTAAACGGATGTTCGCTGACTGCTATACCTCATCTGATACAATGGATCTGAATCTACTGTCAAACCCCATCTTCAGTGATTATTTCAATTTTCACCATTCATATGGTGAATTAGTTGGAGAGGATGGGAATATAAGGCCACACTGGGAAACATTTTTTCATTCCTATGCCCAGGTAGGTGATGAGGAAATGAGTAATCGCAATAATGATACCATGCGTTTACTCAAAGAAAATGGTGTTACGTATAATATTTATGGTGACCCGAACGGAATGAACCGTCCATGGAAGCTGGATAATATCCCTTTTTTAATCAGCGGAGAAGAGTGGACTACCATTGAATCAGGCCTTAAGCAAAGGGCCCAACTATTAAACCTTATACTGGAAGATATATATGGGGAAAGAAAAATTATTAAAAAAGGAATTTTACCTCTGGACCTTATTTATAATCATGCCGGTTTTCTCCGTCCCTGCAATGGAATAAAGCAACCAGGTAAACACAGACTGATTTTATATGCTGCCGATATCGCTAAGAGTACTGAAGGAAAACTTTGGGTTGTAAACGACCGGACGCAGGCCCCGTCAGGATCCGGATATGCTTTGGAAAACAGGACGACGATGACCAGAGTAATTCCAGAGTTGTTCAACGGCCTCAAAGTGCGGCATCTTTCTCCTTATTTCAGTGCGTTAAGGAATGCGCTGAATGAAATTGCACCACAGAAAAATCTAAATCCACGTATTGTAATTCTCACACCGGGCTCAAAGAATGAAACCTATTTTGAGCATTCCTATCTTTCTTCCTATCTCGGATTCACCCTGGTTCAGGGGAACGATTTGATCGTAAAAGATAATTTTGTCTGGCTGAAAACCATGGGAGGACTGGAACGTGTGGATGTCATTTTACGCCGTGTTGATGATATATATTGTGATCCGCTGGAATTGAAATCTGATTCACAACTTGGTATTCCGGGACTTTTACAATGCGTGCGAAGTGGAAACGTAAGTATTGCCAATCCACTGGGCAGCAGTATTCTTGAAAACCCGGGCCTGATGCCTTTTCTTCAGCAGATCTCCATTTATTTTTTATCGGAAGATCTCATTTTGCCTACAATTGCTTCCTGGTGGTGCGGTCAGCCGGCGGAATTGCAATATGTGCTGGATAATATTCAAACACTGGTCATAAAAAAAATATACCGGAATCCCACCGGAAGTTCTTCTATTGACGGTGCATCACTTTCAGCAAGTCAGTTATCTGCCTGTAAGGAGGAGATCAAAGCAAATCCCTCCATTTATGTAGGTCAGGAAAAAGTGGAAATTTCATTGAGTCCTTCTTTGATTGAAGGGAAGATTTTACCGCAGAAAGTTTTATTCAGAAGTTTTTTAGTCAGCAGCAAGGATGAATATGTGGCGATGGCGGGCGGATTGGTCAGGTCATCCGCCAATGCGGGTAACTTTAATATTTCGAGCCAAACCGGCGGCTTTAGTAAAGACGCATGGATCATTTCACCGGAACCTGGTCGCGTCGTAAGCGTATTGAAAGAAAGCCCGGAAGGAGCAGTCGAAACTTATAACGACATGCTGCCGAGCCATGCAGCTGAAAATCTCTTCTGGGTGGGCCGATATACAGAACGCGTTTTGGGGAATGCGCGTTTTCTGAGAACGGTAATGCAGTTTTTAGCTGAAGGAAATAAATTGCTCAACGAGAATAACCGGCAGACAGAAAGAAATTTGCTCGAAGCTTTTACACGATACAGTTTTACATTACCCGGGTTTACAGGTGAGAAAGCCGAAGAATTATTTGCAGATCCATGGAAAGAATTAAAGGATATACTTTTCAATGAAAAAAGATCCGGAGGAATCATGTTTAATTTTTTACAATTTCACAAAGCGATTCACGAAGTACGCGATCATTGGTCAACCGATACCTGGAGAGTGATCCGCAGAATGGAAGAAGATTTACAAAATGGTGTACCATTAACTCATCATGGACATCTGCAAATGATACATACCCTCGATAATCTGATAACCTCTACGGTAGCATTCATCGGACTTAACAGGGAGAGCATTTCGCGCGAACAGGGATGGATAATGCTGGATCTTGGAAGAAAAATTGAACAGAGCCTTTTAGTCATCTCCATGCTTAAAACCACCATGGTCAAAAAATTCAATGACCAGGTGGAATATAATTTGCAACAAAGCGTACTGATGAGCAATGAAGGCCTGGTGAACTATAGATATAAATACAGGAGACCTTTACAAAACCTGCTGGTCATCGATCTGCTGCTTTTTGATCCAAATAATCCCCGGTCATTAACTTACCAGGTAGTCCGTTTGAAAGATTATCTTAAAAATCTTCCAAAAAACAGAGGCCATCAGTCCACTACAGAATATGAACGATTGATATTCGAAGCGGATTCCCATTTAAAACTGGCTGATAAAAATGAATTGGCAGCTCCTGATGATAAAGGATACAAAAACCTTGAAATTTTCTTATCTGAATTATATCATTTACTTTCCGCTATTCCCGGCGTAATTTCAAAAGCATTTTTTAAACACGAGATGACACCGAAATCGATTATTTTCCGTTAAACCAGGATGAGAATTATACGTGAAATACACAATACAACATACGACAGCATATACTTATCTGGAGCCTGTTAGTTTATGCCATAATATCGCGAGGCTCATGCCGCGCAATTCAAGGGAACAGATTTGCAGAAATACTAGCATACATATTAAGCCCCAGCCCGACCGGATCAATGAATACGAAGATTTTTTCGGCAATAAAGTCATTTATTTTTCCATTGAAAAAGAACATTGGGAATTAACCGTCCTTGTTACTTCAGAAGTGGAAAGAATGGAATCTGAGCATTCCAGGCTGATTGATTATCCGATTGCCGGGCTTGAAGAAGTAAAAACTGAATTATTAGGCCCAGATGCTGACGTAATTGATGTTAAACAATACCTGTTCGTTACGCCGATGACTTCATGGAATGCAGAGATTATACAATATGCAATGCAATCTTTCCAGCCAGGCAGATCAGTTTTTGAAGCAACCCATGATTTAACACACCGCATTTATAACGACTTCGAATATAAACCGGGTTATACAACTATTGCAACTCCGTTGTCTGTTGTGATGAAGGAACGTAAAGGAGTATGTCAGGATTTTACTCACCTCGCGATAGCCTGTCTTCGCTCTATTGGCTTGCCCGCCCGTTATGTTAGCGGATATATTGAAACAATTTCACCTGAAGGCGTACAGAAATTAATCGGCTCAGATGCTTCCCATGCCTGGTTCAGTGTTTTTATTCCGAAGATGGGGTGGACTGATTTTGATCCGACAAACAATTGCATTGTTTCGGATCAGCATATTACAATAGGCTGGGGCAGGGATTATGCGGATATTGCACCTATGGAAGGTATTATTCTTAGCAGTGGCTCCCACGAATTAACGGTATCTGTGGATGTTAAGAGACAAAATTCATTATGAAACTTTATACATGCAGCAACTGTCATAGTTTAATCTATTTTGAAAATAATATTTGTCTGCACTGCGGATATTCACTGGGCTTTAATTCGAATACACTGTCACTTATAACCCTGGTAGCGGAAAATGATCTCCTGTATTCAAATATTCAGAATAAAAAGGAACTATACCGTTATTGTAAAAATGCAGAATATGCCACGTGCAACTGGCTCGTATCCACCACACAAAACTCTGAATATTGTCAGGCCTGTGCATTAAACAGGGTTATACCGGCACTTACGAGTGAAGAGAATCTTAAAAGATGGAAGAATATTGAAGTAGCCAAACACCGACTGGTTTATTCACTTCTTCGTTTGCGCCTGCCTGTGAGTAAAAAAATAGATAATGAAGAAACGGGAATTGCTTTTGATTTTTTAGCTGATTCTTCGCCTAAAGAGAAAGTAATTACAGGCCACGATAATGGAGTGATCACTTTAAATATTGAAGAAGCTGACGAAGCAGCGCGCGTCCGTCACAAATTGGATCTGGGAGAAAAATACAGAACACTGCTGGGACATTTTCGTCACGAAATAGGACATTATTATTGGGAGTTGCTCATAAAGAACAGTGATGCTTTGGAAAAGTACCGTTTACTTTTTGGTGATGAAGAAGCGGATTATACTAAAGCGCTGGATGCCTATTACAAAAACGGTGCTCCTTCAGACTGGAGTGAATTTTACATAAGTCCTTATGCTACTTCTCATCCATGGGAGGACTGGGCAGAGACCTGGGCACACTACCTGCATATGATGGATACTTTGGAAACAGCATTTTCTTTTGGCATTCGCATTCAGCCTGATATGGTGCAGGATACCAAAGCGATTCAGGCAAGCATTCAGCAGGATCCATATGATATGACAGATTTCGGCCAGATAATTAAATGGTGGCTTCCTCTTACATTCGCTGTAAACAGTTTAAACCGCAGTATGGGACATTCGGATTTTTATCCTTTTGTCATCACGGAGCCCGTTGTTAAAAAACTTCAGTTCATTCACGAACTTTGTTTGAAGAATGCCAGGAATACGAATTATCCACGTTGGTAAAGCCTAAAGCCTAAAGCCTAAAGCCTAAAGCCTAAAGCCTAAAGCCTAAAGCCTAAAGCCTAAAGCCTAAAGCCTAAAGCCTAAAGCCTAAAGTTTTTTGACGCTTGTAAAGTTCCGTTTATTGTCTTTCTGTAAGGGTCTTTTTCTTCGAATATTTCTGAAAATCACTTTGTACTTATTTTGGGTTTTAAGTTCCTTTGTTTGTATATGAGGAACTATAATAATTATACAGTTTGGAAACAATCTCATGAATTAGTTCAATTCATCTATAATAAAATCGTTCCTGCTTTTCCCCAAAGTGAAATGTATGACTTAACAAGACAATTGAAGCGCGCGGCATATTCAGTTCCTTTGAATATTGTTGAAGGAAGTGGAAGAAATTCTGAAAAGGATTTTGTTCATTTTCTTGATATGTCGCTCGGTTCAATTTTGGAACTCGAATATTGTTGTCATTTAGCGAAAGACTTAAATTATATTGATGCAGATTTATATATATCTGTAAATAGAAAAGTGAATGATATAAAAGCTATGCTGATTAAATTAATTAAATCGATTCGCGAACAAAAGATTTAGAAGGCTTTGGGCTTTAGGCTTTAGGCTTTGGGCTTTGTTCTCAAATCAAGTGTATAGGGATAAGATTTATTTATTTCAGCAGGAGGCGGATCACATAGAAAAGGTAATCGGTTTTGTTCTATATAATGTGCCACGATAGCCATGTAAGGTGCGGGACGAAGCACATCCTGCGTATGGGAAGTATCTCCAAAGCGGCTTACCCTCCGGGATTCAGCTTCATAGGCGTTGATTGGAAAGGAATCATAATGACGGCCGCCAGGATGTGCAACATAATAAGTACAACCGCCAACAGACCGGTTATTCCATGTATCAACAATATCAAAGCTGAGGGGTGTGTCAACACCAATGGTAGGATGCAGTGCGGAGGGTGGTTGCCATGCACGATACCGGATTCCGCAAACATATTCTTCCTGAATCCCTGTTTCTCTTAATGGAACGCGGTTGCCATTGCATAACAAAACATATCTCGAATCATTCAGGCCTTTTAATTTCACCTGTACTCTTTCTAAAGATGAATCTACAAAACGTGCCGTTCCGGAACTTGACATTTCTTCACCCAGCACATGCCAGGGTTCAATACCCATTCTGATTTCCATTTCTATACCAGCAATTCTTACCGTACCATAATGCGGAAAACGGAATTCAAAAAATGGTTCAAACCAACTCATCTGGAATGGATATCCGGCGCCATTCAGATCATTTACCACATCCTGAATATCCCGTTGAACATAATGAGGAAGCATAAATTTATCATGCAGTTCAGTTCCCCATCTTACCAGGTCATGTTTATAAGGCTTATTCCAGAATTTTGCTATCAGTCCGCGGATAAGCAGCATTTGTAACAGGCTCATCTGTTTATGAGGAGGCATATCAAATGCACGAAATTCAAGGATCCCGAGTCGACCGGATGAGGTGTCGGGAGAATATAATTTATCAATACAGAATTCCGAACGATGAGTATTTCCTGTGATATCCGTCAGCAAATGCCTGAAGATCCGGTCGACCAGGTAAAACGGAATAAAGCCTTTATCAGGAACCTGACTAAAAGCTATTTCCATCTCATATAGTTTTTCGTCCCTCCCTTCATCAATCCGCGGGGCCTGGCTGGTAGGTCCGATAAATGCACTGGAGAATAAATATGAAAGACCTGGATGATGCTGCCAATAAGTGACAAGACTTTGAAGAAGATCAGGCCTGCGTAACAAAGGACTGTCGGAAGGCCGGGCACCACCGATGGTAATATGATTTCCGCCACCGGTGCCGGTATGTCTTCCGTCGAGCATAAATTTTTCCGTACCGAGTCGTGAAAGAAAGGCCTGTTCATATAACGTATCCATATTATGCACCAGATCTTTCCAGTTCGATGATGGATGAATATTAACTTCAATAACACCTGGATCAGGAGAAACTACCAGCCTTTCCATACGATAATCCCGGGGTGGCTCATAACCTTCAATCCTGACCGGTATATTTAATCTGGCAGCAGTCGCTTCAATGGATGCTACCAAGTCAAGATAGTGTTCCAGATAATCCATTGGTGGAAGAAATGTATAAACGATTCCATCGCGGGCCTCGACACAAAGGGCAGTTTTAATTACGGGCACTTCATATAAAGGTTTGATTTCTTCTTCATCCTTGATTTTCTTTTTATTTTTTTCTTCAGTCGGGTAGTCCTGGTATTTTATTTTTTGTGCAGGCGCATGATGTTCATATACCAGTCCGTAACGGCTCGTGATCGTTTCGTGGAAATTCGCCAGCACAGGTAATTCTTCAAAAAGACTACGTTCAACTTTTTGTGGTTCATTATCTTTTGCAACGGCTGGCAATGAATCCAGTGGAAGTCGAAGGCCGATAGGTGAATTGCCGGGAATCAGGAATAAATTATCTCTGTTCAGCAGCCATTTGCAGCTTTGCCATTTGCTATTGTCGTAGTTCCATTTTAATGGTAAAGTATATCCTGCCGGATTGTCCAATCCTTTATCCAATAACTGGGCAAGTGTTCTCCTTTCAACAGAGGCTTTCAAATTGGTTTGCAAAGGATCAATATTGAGGGGCAGTTTTCCTTCCGACCAAAGAAAATAGAAAATGTCTTCGTATGCCGCACTCACATTATCTTCACTGACTGCCAGATGTCTGGCAAGTTCTTTTGCGAATATTCCAGCATCCTGCCAGTCAAATTTTTTTTCAATTTTTTCATTTGCAATCAGGCCTGTATTCTTCCAGATTGGATAATGATCTTTTCTCCAGAACAGGCCGTACTGCCAGCGCGGAAGTGGTTCTCCCGGGTACCATTTTCCCTGTCCGAAGTGGATCATACCACTGGGTCCAAATTGAGAACGTAATCTGAAAATTAAATCCTGTGCCCTTATTCGTTTTTCCGCTCCATCTGCGGCTGTATTCCACTGGGCAGATTCCATATCGTCAGTAGAAACAAAAGTTGGTTCACCGCCCATGGTCATACGCAGATCGCCTTTTTGCAAGTCTGTATCAATTTTAAAACCTGTTGCAAGAATAGATGTCCACTGTTCTTCTGAATATGGTTTTGTAACCCTGGGATCCTCGTGAATACGGGTAACCGTGTTAGAAAATGAGAAGATGGTTTCACAGGGATCCGTTGCTCCCACAACCGGTGCGGCGCTCACATAATCCGGCGTACAGGCCAGTGGTATGTGACCTTCACCTGCGAATAACCCGGATGTAGGATCCAGTCCGATCCATCCGGCTCCCGGTATATAAACTTCAGTCCAAGCATGCAGATCTGTAAAATCTTTTTCAGGTCCCGAAGGGCCATCCAGGGATTTGATATCAGCAGCTAACTGAACAAGGTATCCCGATACAAAACGCGCTGCAAGGCCGAGTTTACGGAAAATCTGAACCAGCAGCCATGCTGAATCCCGGCAGGAACCTAGGGTGAGGGATAAAGTCTCTTCGCATGTTTGAACACCTGCTTCCATCCGAATATTATACCTGATATCCCTGTTAAGCTTTTGATTGATATAAACCAGAAAGTCATTTATATTTTTTGTACTGATATCGATACTTTCCAGCCATTGATTCAGTAGGGGTCCGTTTTCTTTTATTTCGAGATAAGGAATTAATTCACCTTTTAATTGTTCTTTATAATTGAAAGGAAATTTCTCCGCATATTCTTCAACAAAAAAATCAAAAGGATTGATGACGATCATATTTGCAATCAATTCTACTTCAATCTTAAGCTCATTTGTTTTTTCAGGAAATACAACCCTCGCCTGGTAATTACCAAAAGGATCCTGTTGCCAGTTAATGAAATGTTCCTTAGGGGTTATTTTAAATGAATACGCTTCTATATGTGTGCGCGAATGCACGGCCGGCCTCAGTCGGAAAATATGAGGCGATAGGGAAACAAACCGGTCATATTGATAAGCGGTTTTATGATTAATTGCTACACGTATGGCCATAATGCGAAGTTGACACAATGAATAGCAAGACAACCGTTTTAATTGAATTCAGCGAAGCTCTCTGAAGATAGCCAATTTACTGATTTAAAGGAAATTAAGATTTAATTATACGTTATGTCATCCGTTAAGATCTCTGTATCTTTAAAAACTATCCCAGGTTTTTGATTATTTTTTCAGTACGTTATGAATTTATTAGCTAAACTATTTGGTTTTTCCCTTATATTTTTTTTATTGATTCTTTCATGCAGGAAGTCTTACGATCCTCCCGCAATTAAGGGAAATAATCACTATCTGGCCGTTGACGGATTCATTCAGACAGGCATAAATGTTTCAACCACTTTCACCATTTCAAGGTCACTCAACCTGAACGATTCGATTCCGTATTTTCCCGAGTTAAACGCCCAGGTGACCATAGAAGGGTCTGATGGAAGTTCATATATTTTGCAGGACACTGCCGGTAATGGCACATATGTCAGTTCGCAACTGAACCTTGATTCTACATTAAATTACCGGTTAGCTGTAACGAGTCAGGATGGGAATAAATATATTTCAGATTTTGTAACACCAAAATCGGCACCGCCGATTGACAGTCTTACTTGGGCCCTCGTCAAAGATCCGGTTTCCCTTCAGCAGGCTGTTATGATTTATGTCAGTTCTCATGATCCAAAAAATAATACACATTATTACCGTTGGGATTTCCTGCAGACATTTAAACATATTTCTTTTTTAGAAACTCCCTGGGGGGAAGCGAATGGATTAATCTATCCCTATGACGTAAATTATAGTACTCATAGCTGCTGGACAACTATCCCTTCAACAAATATTCTGCTGGGTACTTCAATTGCTCTAAGTCAGGACGTGATCAGTCAGGCATTAATAGCAAATATTGGACAAAATGATCCAACAATGGATATTGGATCAAGTTTTCTTGTCAGGCAATATCCGTTAACTCAGGAGGCATTTAGTTACTGGTTGACTGTACAAAAAAATTCCCAATCGTTAGGAGGGCTTTTTGATTTACAGCCCTCCCAGATTAAAGGCAATTTCCGTTGTACAACTAATCCGAATATTCCGGCCTTTGGGTTTATTTCAGCATCTTCTGTCCAGGAACAACGATTATATATCAGCAATAAAAGTTTGCCGGGTTGGCAATCAAACCCCGGAATGTCATGTCCGACTGTTTCGGTCCTCCAGGATCAATTGAATTTATTAATTTATAATTATCCTGACACATCTTATGGTCCTTATCATTTTGAAGGCGATCTCATTGTTTCTCTGGTTGTCGCGCCGAAAAAATGTATGGATTGCCGTTACCAGGGCGGTATTAATGTAAAGCCTTCCTTCTGGCCTCATTACGATTAGATTATATCAGGGATCACATTTCTTTTCACCTGCTATTTTTATTTTAAGGATTTGGGTTTTCAAAAACCTGATTTGTTACCGGAGGAATATCCGGAATCTTTATCACATTGAAACTGTGTTTGGTAACTTTGTGACAACTGTTACAGGTATTTGTAAGAAGCGTAAAACTATTCTTAAATGATTCAATATTTTTTCTCGTAATCGCTGTCGTCAGACTATCAAGGGATGGTTCAATCATGGGCAAAGAAGTGATCTCAGGCCTGTTTGTACAATATTTATTAATATCCGCTATCGTTTCCCGGATTTCTCCCATTTCAAAATCAGCGAGATCCCAGTTACTGTTTTTCCCGGCAAACCACAGTTTGGCATGATGCACCTGTATGGATGACATGAATTCTCCCAACCCGGGGGTATAAGAACTGTCCAGCCTGCTTCTTAAACTGTCGATCTGATTTTGTAATACAATCCTTTCATTTTCCTGTTGCTGATTGCAGGAAAACTGACAAAAAACGAATAGCATTAAAGAAAAATATCTCATAGAATTTTTATATTAACTTTCAATGCCTCTTCAATTTAAATTATATTTTGAAAGGATCAGGATGAAATATTGATTAGAATGTATTATCATCTTGGATTTTTCCCGATCAGAATATTAATAACTTCTACCAATATTAGGATTATAACTACCCATTCAAGAGTAAGACTGTTCCTGTTTTGAAGCAGGTCCTTGAATAATTCCATATTTTCTTTCACAATGCCTAATCCCTCCTGAATAGTACGAAAACGTGCCTGAAGATCAAAAGTCTTTTTTAGTCCGATATCAAGTTTATTCAGATTTTCATTTTCCCAGGTTTCTTCGGGTGAATCGAATATGTACAGATTACCTGAAATCCTGTTTTTCAGGTTCAGGGTTCGACCTATATATTTTTTTAGTTTAATTCCACCCATATTGATCCTTCCTTTTTTTTCCAGCAGCTGAGTGTGGAAATTGGTTTCTTCAAGCAGAGAATTGGTTTGCTGATTATAATAATCCAATGCAACGCTTTGAGAAACGTTCAGCATGATCAGGCGTAATTCATCAATATTGGGGGAGGGGATTTCAATTTTATTGTAACCGTAATTAATAGCAGGAGCATCAGTTTCTATATCGAATTCATCACTCAGCCGCTGATCAAATAAGTTTTTGCAATAGGGTCCGATCATTTGGAAGAAAGCAGCCATTTCGGTTTCTGAATAACCGAGGAAACACACGATCCCATATTTAAAAACGTAGAGGTATTTGTTGTTTTCGATGATATAAAATAGTTCATCCGTATCAGCAAAATGAATAGGTGCAGGAAAAGTTGTCTTGAATAATTTTATATCGATGCCGTCTGCAAGCTGAAAAGAAGTGACTTTTAAATTCATACAAAAATATTTGCATCTCCATAAAGGTAGGATAACGCAAATATTGTCTTCTTATCATGGCGTTACGGAGGCAACAGACTGACTTTTCAACAGATCGTTTTGTTGTTTCCTGTAACGGAGGATATTGACATAGTTGAGCCCGATGCGGATTTTGTAATCTTCGTAGGATTTCTGAGCCCATTGAATGGCACCATCCAAATCACCATTTATTTCAGCAATGATGGCCATATTATAACAACCCCTTCCAGCCAGTTTCCAATTTGTACTTTTTGTTTCATCCAGCCAGATCTGTGCTGCGCCGTCCCAATTGCCTGACTGTGCCCTGCGTTGTGCTGTTTTAAAATTCTGATCTCCGCCAACAAAATAGTCTCTTGAAACGCGGATCCAATAAGGCAGTATCCTGGAGGCATATGCCTGACCTGCCTGAATTCCGACTTCTTTGACAGCTTCTTTACGACCGATAAGGGCTGATGCTGCAACTGCAGGATTGATTCCGGATCCTGAAGAAGAAAGATCGCGACCGATGATATATTCATCCAGAATGGTTCTTGTGGTGGGATCGTAAATTCTCCATCCCGTTTTTACATTTGTTGAAATATTCACAAAATGTTCAATCGTGGGAATTATTGCCCCGGCAAGATTAACATTGGTCGGATTACCCGCATAGTTTAATCTGGAATCTGCATCAAACAGTTCAAGGGCAAATAAAGCATCTGTATTACTTTCCCTGCAAATTCTTTCTACAGAATCCCATAGCAATGGAGTAGGAAACACGCCTGCTCCGTATGATCTGAGATCTAATCCATTTAGGGATTTAACTTGTGTAAAACGTGTATTTTTCATGAGTTCATCCGTAAGACCTTGTATACTTGCCTGAGCGCCAGCCATTTGAAGATCATTGGTTTCCAATGAAACAGCTTTATGGATAGCGTCAAGCGTTTTAGTCTCGCTGGAAGCCTGCGTTCTGTTCACTACTGCAACAGATTTAATTTCCGGTGAGATGGATACTGGTGCGGGTTTTATCACACTTAGTGACATTAAACTGGTTGAACTGCAGGAATAGCATGCGATGGCTATGCAGATAAATAGTAAAGGATTTTTCATGGATGAGTTGTTTAAAAAGGTCGGTATTCTTCCCCTTTAAAACGAATTAATCCATTTATTTAGTATCGTTTATATTGATTTTAGAAAAACTGGAGGCCTCCATTCCTTTTTTAGCATGGCAAACTGGTATTCACTGCCCCATTTGCCTTTATAATAGATATTTTCAAGGAAATGGGCTTCCTGGCGGAACGACAGGCTTTTAAACAATTGTATCGAAGCCAGATTTTCAGCATCGACCGTTTCTATGATCCGGTGAATTCCTTTCTCCTGGAAAAGAAAATTCATTAATCCCAGCATGGTTTCCCTTGCATATCCTTTTCTATGATGCAAATGTGAAATGGTAATCCCTGTTTCTGCAATTCTTGAATCTGACTGATGAAGATAAATAGCACAATCTCCAATGAGCTGCTGACTGCTGATATTTTCAACCCCATACTGAATCCATTCACCAGGGTAGATATGCAATTTATTTTTATGTTCTGTTATAAAAGATTTAGCCTGTTCTTTGTTGAAAGTGTTGAAGCCCTGGTATTTTGTGATTTCAGGATTAGAGCGATACGCATGAAAAGCTTCAAGATCGGATTCTCTCAGATTTCTGATTTTCAGTCGGGGTGTAATAAATAATGCGCTTTGCACGTATCGAATATTTATGTCTTATTCATTTCCTTACTTTTCTGCTGGCGACAATTGGTGCATATGGTCCGTATTTATGTTGTTCTGAAGGAAAAGAATCGGCAAAAGGTCCGTCAGGCAGATCAACCGGTTTTAATAAAATATTTGGCCAGTCCTGCTTGAATTTTTTTATGGTTCTTGGCTGGCTATTTACGTAAGCTGCGATATCCCAGGCTTCTTCGGTGGTCAATTGTTCATTTATATAACTGCTGCCATAGGGCATATTATCTTTAATGAAGCTGGCAAACTTCGACAAACGAAATAGCCCTGCCGAAGTATTATAACTGTGTTCGCCCCAAAGAGGAGGGTATAAATATCCAGTAACAGAATCTGGTTTCCCGTCACCATTCATTCCGTGACAGAGCTGACATTTTTTTGAATATAAAACCTTTCCTTTCACAGGATCGGCGGCCCGTTCTATATACGCCAGAATTTCCAGACCTGTTCCAGGAGGTTTCTTACCTTTCTTTACGTCTTTCCCAACCCACCTTATGTAAGCGTTCATGGCTTTCATCTCCAGACTGTTGCTATCAGGCGCGCTGCCATTCATGCTTCTTTCAAAACAATCCGTAATACGCTGATTGATGGTTTCCGTATTTCCTCTCCGGTCGCCAAATCGGGGATATAGAGAAGCGACGCTTCCGAAATTTCCTGCCCATGCACGCGTACCGGCATCCAGATGACAGTTCTGACAATTCATTCCATTGGAAGAATGCGCCAAACTGCCGCCGGGTCCGAAATACCTGGCAGTTGAACTGATCAGTTTTTTACCATATCTGATGAGATGGCCTGAATCATTATTAGGGATAGTATTGGAATCCGGGGCAGCCCATAAGGGTTCCTTGGGTGGCAAAATAGAATTTTGCATGGCTGAAACCACTGGTCTGGAAGTCTTTTCCTTTCGCCAAATCCAAAAAAATACCAGGAGTACCAGCAGAAAAACTAAACCGGTAAGCCATTTACGTCTCATAGGATGCGATTATTTAAATACGGTCCTTTTTCAGACATTACAATAACCACAACCATGTTCCTGTGCCCGTCCTACGGCATATACACCGGATGGCATAGGTGGAATTCCGGGTATCAGGTTATCCTGCCATTCTTTTAAAACTGTTGCAGGTTGTTGGTTTGTACTTCCCGCTACGACAGCGCTGTAAACGGTAAGTGCCATATTGCAAACGCAAAACATAATACCCATGGATTGCAATTCAGGAATACCAAGTGTAACGGTACCAAGTCCCGGTACAGAAAAATCATCAGGCTTGGGTTTCCAGAAAGGATTTCTCGCTGCCAATGCCTTAGTTTCAGGATCCATGACTTTTTGCATTTCCCCTAATTTATATTTTGACCACATGCTGTCCTGTAATCCATAGAGGAACGCACTATGACGTAGAACAACCACGGCCGTGCAATCCCTGTCAGAAGCTCCGGTAGCTTCATTGGTCATCATATAAATTTTAGGCCACGCAAATGGAAATATTTCCTTAGGTTCAGTACAATCAAACACCATTCGGTGTTTGCCTTTAATACCTTTAAACCAATCATCCGGATCAGGGGCATTTCCGGTGAAATGATGTAAGCCATCATTAGCTTTGGCTGGGTTTACCAGGGAGGCGACTCCCATAAGTGCAGCTGCGCCGGTTACCTTACCTAAGAAATCCCGCCTGTTGGCAGGTTTTATGAATTTTTGTTGAGACATGAGATAAAGTTTTATTGGTTAAATCCGGTTGGAAAAAATAAAATTCCGGTTAGCAAACCTAGTCTGGTATGCGATGATTTTTATTGTAAAAAAGTGACAAAATCTACGCCTGCATGATTTTTTCGTAGCCGGTCTTTGATAAGAAATAATCCTGTGGCGATCCTCCTGTAAGTGATTTGAATTCATTGTTAAAATGACTCTGATCGTAAAAACCAAATGCGTCAGCGAGTTGTCGCCATTTTACATTCAGATTGGATTCAATGGAACGGATAACTCCGCCAAAACGTACCAGCCGGGAATAAGTCTTGGGAAACAATCCAACCTGTTCCAGGAAATACCTTTCCAGGGTTCTCTTCGTAGTATAGGTTGCCAGCTCGAGTTCTCTTAGGGAAATATTCCCTCTGGATTTTTCAATAAGGCGGAGGGCTTCATCAATATTCCTGTCTGTCTTTTTTTGATCCTTCTGCAAATAATTTAATAAAAAAGCATCTGCCAGTTCAATTTTACTATAAAGGGAAGTCTTTTTTAATTGATGTGTAAGATCGATCAGTGGTTTCCCCAAAAACTCTACCGCATCCCGGGTTTGATTACTAAAATAATAGGCCGGAAGTTTAAAAATTTTATAGAATCCTCCCGGCTTAAAATGGATGACCATTTTCTTCATTCCTGAAAAAAATCTTACATGGCAGACCCCATCATTGGGGCCGGCGATAAAATGTTGTGAAGTGAATGTTGAATGGTTACAATCGTATACTGTATTACCCTCGTCCAGACCAAGAACCAGGTTTTGTGTGGTATTGGGAAGCAGACTGCTTTCGGCATAATTGCCTTCCTGCTGATCAGTTGAAACGATCAGATAGGAATCAACACAATGCCTGAGCAAAGGATGAGGGTTAAAAGATTGCACATGAAACATATCTGCAATTGCTATGAAGCTACTATATTAGTCAGGAATTAGAAAACATTTTTATGAAGAAGATATGTTTTATCCTCGCTTTTTCAGGGTTATATTCCTTTTGCAGATCCCAGGTGCCTGTAAGTAAGGAACCCCGGCACCATAATATTTTGGAAAACGGTCATATCCGCCTGCTGGATGTACATATACCGCCCGGTGATACAACGCAGATTCATATTCATTCAACCCCTTCTATATTTGTCATCCTGACCAACAAAGTTAAAGTGGGATCCCAGGTTATCAGTGAGGAGAAACGCGCAAGGTTAAACCCTGCGGATGACGAAAATATCTGGTTTGAGGGTTTTTATAAACAACCACGCATACATCGCGTCTGGAACAGTGATATATCTGAATATCATGTGATGGATATCGAACTGACCAACACAAAGTTTATTGCCATTGACTCACCGATCCGTCAAAAAGCTTTTACCTTATTGTTCGACGAAGATCCAGTTCGGGCCTACCGTTTGTCATTAGCAAATGTTTTAAAAATTCCAATAACTGAAAGAAAGGCAGATATCCTGGTGATCCGCTTAACAGATTCAAAAAATAATATTCACATAAATGGAAAATCGCTTCTTAAAATGGGTGATTATATTTATATCCCTTCCGGTAAGCCTTTTGAAATAATAAATGGAGAAGATGGTAAAGACGAATTTGGATTTTTCGAATTGAAATGATCAATTTGTCGTTCCGATTCTTTTTATTTTAATATTCCTGTACCAGACTTCTTCCCCATGGTCCTGCAATGCAATATGGCCTGAATGAAAGGTTCCAAATCCTGGCATGGTTTTAAACTTACTTCCTGCAATCAGTTTTTTCCAGGTTTCATTCCAGAGTGGAGTTGAAATAATATGAACATCATTCAGATAAAGATCCAGGCGGTTGTCATTACTCACGATCTCCACCTGGTTCCATTCCAGCGCAGGTTTCGCCGACATTACAGTTGATGCGATCAAATCATAGAGATCACCTGCTTCGTGTTTAAAACTATGTGCATCTTCATTGCTGTCTTTATCACATACCTGCATTTCAGGTCCTGTATTCCAGGTTTCTTTATACTTCGCAGTATCCTCCTGAACAAAAATGATAATGCCACTGTTTGCTTTCTTTCCAATCTTCCATTCAAGCATTAGATCATAATTACCGAATGTATCATTGGAAACAAGATCACCACCACCGGCTGTCTGGTAGCCGTTCTTTGCACCAGGTTTTAAATGAATGGATCCACTGTCGATATTCCACGCGGAACCGGGCTGCTTTTGTCCATACGTATGCCAGCCATTCAAAGAAACACCATCAAATAAATTGACCCATCCGCTGTCGGACAAAACAATGGCCGGTTTTAATGTGGTATCTGCGGGCGCATTAAATCCCAACCCCTTTCCGTTATTATTTCCGCAGGCAGCGATCATCAGAACGCAGACAGACAAGATGATAAAATTTTTCAATTCGGATTATTTTAGAAGAATGACTATTTTATAATTTAAATAAGGACTGGCCGCATAAAGTAAGTAAATTTAAGAATATCCCATGTTGTTATTTAAGGATAAAAATTTACTGGGGAATTTTTCAGGAATCAGTCAGTTGGAGTGGCTGGAGACCAATGGTCTTGGTGGATGGTCCGGCAGCAGTTTATCAGGATGTAATACCCGCCGTTATCATGGTTTACTCATGGCGGCTATCCATCCTCCTGCTGAAAGAATGCTACTGGTTTCAAAACTGGATGAAACCATTATCATTAACGGGAACCATTACGAATTGGGCACCAACGATTATGGCGATGT
>Ga0207113_1085_pt1 | contig 28767 bp, 23 predicted proteins | sample Alteio_BWMinHeat_69_FD_153559 | JGI IMG/M metagenome (GOLD analysis project Ga0207113, IMG submission 153559) | Enriched cells from forest soil in Barre Woods Harvard Forest LTER site, Petersham, Massachusetts, United States -... | ecosystem: Environmental > Terrestrial > Soil > Temperate forest >... | reverse complement strand
AGAGTTCATTGGTTATCATGTAAACAACGCCAGTTTTGGATAAGCGAGAAGTTGAAAACCGCTTATATCGTTCTAACTTTTAATGGATAAGCAGTATTTAGGCTATGAAATGCGACGTTTGAGTTTGGCTCTTTACCACGAAGTGGTTAAGAGTCAAACTTGAGTTGCTTATCCAAAACTCGCGTTATACTGCGGGGCGAGATTCGTTACTCAAACATTCGGAGGCAAATTGAATCCTGAGAGCATTATTTTTGAGAATATCACCAAACGTTTTAAAGAGAGTAAGGCTCTTGATAACGTCTCTTTTTCAATAAAAAAAGGGGAATTTTTCTCCCTTCTTGGTCCGAGCGGATGTGGTAAGACGACGCTATTGCGCATCCTTGCTGGCTTTGAAAAACCAGAATCGGGACGTATTATTCTCGATGGTAAAGACATTACTGATCTCCCTGCCAACAAGCGTCCAATCAATACCGTCTTCCAAAACTATGCCCTCTTCCCACACCTCACGATCTGGGAAAATATTGCTTTCGGCCTCAGAATTGCCAACCGACCAGAAAACGAAATCAAAAACGAAGTAGAACGCATGCTAGCTCTCATCCAAATGGAAGAGCAAGCATACAAAAAACCAGATAATATCAGCGGTGGACAAAAGCAACGGGTCGCTATCGCCCGCGCTCTTGTCAACCACCCACAAATCCTTCTTCTCGACGAGCCTCTTGCTGCTCTCGATCTCAAGCTGCGTCAAAAAATGCTATTGGATCTCGATCGCATCCATGATGAGGTGGGGATCACCTTTATCTTTGTCACACACGATCAAGGAGAGGCAATGGCGGTGAGCGATCGGATTGCCGTATTGCGCAAAGGGAAACTGGAGCAAATTGGAACGCCTGTACAGGTCTATGAAACACCTAACAATACTTTCGTTGCCGATTTCATTGGCGATACCAACTTTTTTGAAGGTGTTGTGGAAGAGATTCCGCAAAACGATTATACCCGGTTAAAAGTAAAAGATTTTTCCCCTATTCTCTGCTTCAATGATAAAAAACTCAAAAAGGGCGATGCGGTACATTTAAGCGTACGTCCGGAGAAAATTCAACTTTCACGTACTCCACCAAAAGAAAATCCACTTCATAATGCATTTCCAGGTGTTGTAAAAGAAGTGATCTATAAAGGAGATCACACTCATTTCGGTCTTAACGTGTTAGGCCGTAAAATTCTCGTGACGCAACATCACAGCCGCTCCCTTGCCGATGAGGCGCCCATAAGGTGGGAAGATGAAGTGTGGATATGGTGGCATGCCGATAACGGCTTTATGTTAGAGCGTTCGCAAGTCCTTGAGGCTTCAAATGAATAAAGGTGGAATGGAAAAAAAACACGAATGGTTCGTCACTCTTCCATCGTTTGTGTGGCTGCTTTTATTTTTTCTGATTCCTACATGCATCATTTTTATTTATGCATTGAAATCACAGGATATCTATGGAGGAATTGAGCCCGGATGGTCTCTGGAGGCTATAAGCAACCTGTTTGATAAAGACTACACTCTTTTGATATTCCGCACGCTGATGATTAGCGCTATCACAACAGCTGTCTGCATACTTCTTGCTTTGCCTGTCGGCTACCAAATGGCGATTGCCCCCAAGCGTTTCCGAAAGCTTTTAATCTTGATGCTGATGCTCCCATTTTGGACGAGCTTCCTCATCCGCATTTTTGCTTGGAAGGCACTGCTCCATCCTGAGGGTTTCTTTAATAATCTTCTCGCATTTTTACATATTATCAGTCCTAACACAACGCTTTTGTACCATCTAGGAGCTGTTCTTTTGGTCACAATTTATACCTATCTTCCCTTTGCTATTTTCCCTATCTATGCTGCTGCTTCGAAATTCAATTTCCAACTTTTTGAGGCGGCGATGGATCTAGGGGCATCGAGAAGCCAAGCCTTCTTAAAGGTGTTTTTACCAGGCATCAGCAAGGGAATTTCAACAGGTGCGATGATGGTCTTTATCTCGACGACAGGAGCCTACATCATCCCCGATCTCGTCGGTGGATTCGACAGCGAAATGATCGGCACCCGAATCGCGCAAAAAGTCTTTGTCGAGAGAAATCTGCCTGAAGCTAGTGCCCTTTCTATTTTGCTGGCGCTCGTCGTCTTTCTTCCATTACTAGCGATTACCATGTTCTCTTCTCGTCCCAAAAAGCTCGAATTAGAATTGAGGAATAAAGAATGAAACGCAATTCAATCAGCTTTTGGGTTACTCTTCTGGTCTTGATATTCCTCTACCTGCCCATCATTGTCCTTGTGATCAACTCCTTCAACGATTCTCGTTTTAGCAGTCAGTGGACTGAGTTCACTTTCAAGTGGTATGATAAGCTATGGGACGAATATACAGTGTGGCAAGCTTTTGGCAACTCACTCATCATTGCAATTTCGGCAACGGTGGCATCAACGATTTTGGGGACGTGCGCGGCATTTGCTCTTCATTGCTATAAAACTCCATTGCAAAAAATCCATTATGGATTGGTCTACGTGCCACTTATCATCCCTGATATCCTCATGGGAATCAGCTTCCTTCTCTTCTTCATAGCCATCAATATTCATTTGGGATTGTTCACCATTTTCATCGCCCACACCACATTTTGCATGACATATGTCACCATGGTCATGATGTCAAAGCTACAGAATTTTGATTTTACTTTAGTTGAGGCAGCTCAAGATTTAGGGGCAAATCGATGGGCTGTGGGACGACGCATTCTCCTGCCACTATTGATGCCGGGACTAGCTTCTGGGGCTCTATTAGCCTTTATGCTTTCTATCGATGAATTTGTCATTACTTTTTTCGTTGCGGGGCAAGGGGTTTCTACGCTACCTATTTACGTGTATACAATGATCAAATTTGGTTCTACTCCAATCATCAATGCTCTTTCGGTGATTATCCTTGCGTTGACCGTCATTGTTGTTTGCATTGCCCAGAGTCTATCTAAAGAGGATCAATAATGAAAAAAACATTGATTATTATTCTAACTATCCTCATTGCTACTCCCTTTGTATTTTTTCTGAACCATGCTTACCACAGGTCTTCAAAGCAAAAATTATATCTTCTAATCTGGAGTGACTACATCAAGACCGATTTAATCGAAGAATTTAGAATTCAGCATGACTGTGAAATGATCATCGACACTTACGATTCAAATGAGTCGATGTATGCCAAACTCAAATTTGGTTCAGGCAATTATGACATCGTTATCCCTAGCGGTTATTTCATGGAGATGATGAATGAGCAAGGGATGCTCACTCCTATCGATCATTCAAGGCTACCCAACCTAAAAAATCTCGATCCTGAATACATTAATCCCATTGCTCCCGAGCTTCTCAAGATCGGAGTCCCTTACATGATTTCCATCGCTGGCGTCGCTTACAGAAAAGACAAGGTGAGTGAAATCGAAGATTCCTGGGATGTCTTTAATGACTCCAAATACCGCGGTAGAATGACAATGCTCAACGACGTCAGAGAGACGATTGGAGCAGCTTTAATATTTTTAGGATATAGCGTCAACAGTGTAGACCCAGATGAAATCGATCATGCCGTTGAGACAATCATCCAATGGAAGCGCAATCTGGCAAAGTTCGAATCGGAACAGTATAAGTCGGGAATTGCAAGCGGTGAGTTTCTCGTTGTTAGTGGGTATAATGGAGACACTCTTCAAGTGATTCAAGAGAATCCCAATGTCGACTTCTTCTTTCCTCGAGAGGGAACAGCAATTGCTATTGACTTCCTCACCATCCCTAAAGAGGCACCTAATCCAGAACTCGCCTATGCCCTTATCGACTATTTACTCGATGGAAGTGTCGCCGCAGAGAATATGAAGACCACATTTTTCTTCACCCCTAACCTTGCTGCTTACGACCTACTACCAGAAGAACTAAAAACAAACCCACTTTTATTCATACCGGAAAAAATTCGAAAAAAAGCAACTCTCATTCGCTATCAGGGAAAAAAGGGGATTATCTACAACAAAGCGTGGAATAAGATTAAAGGGGCGTAACGTCATGTCAACTCCCTATCCTTTTGGCGTTTTAAAACAAGGAGAAAAACTCAATTTTTCACTCGTTTCGCCACATGCTAAAAAGGTGACACTCTGTTTTTTTGATCCACAAAACAAAAAATGTGTCGCGGAATATCCCTTATGCCCACAAAAAAATCGCACGGGGCAAGTATGGCATATCGCTATTTCTGATCTCGATGAGAAACTGCTCTACGCCTATAAAATCGATCCTCCATTGAATAAAAACCAACATTTTGTCCTAGATCCCTATGCCAAAGATGTCGATGCGGGAATTATTTGGGGAAAAAATAAAAACTACCACCCCCTTGGAAGAATCTCTCTTCCTACTGATTTTGATTGGACAGGTGAAAGCCGACCAAGTATCCCCATCAACGACCTCATTATCTATGAAATGCACGTGAGAGGATTCACTCAATCTCCTTCCAGCCAAGTGAACAAACCAGGATCGTTTCTCGGAGTCATCGAAAAAATCCCTCATCTCCTCGATCTTGGTATCAATGCGATCGAATTGCTTCCCATCCAAGAATTCAATGAGATGGAATACCTCCAAGCCCATCCAAACTTAGCCTCCGATTCCCCTCTTTATAACTTCTGGGGATATTCTACAGTCAATTTTTTTAGTCCAATGCAGCGCTACGCAACCTCGATGAAGCCGGGAGCCGCAATCGATGAATTTAAAACCATGGTCAAAGCGCTGCATCAACATGGAATTGAAGTGCTTCTAGATGTTGTATTTAACCATACGGCGGAGGGAAATAACCAAGGACCTATCCTCTCATTCAAAGGAATCGATAATGCTCTTTATTACCTCCTAGATGAACATGAACGTTATTTTAATTTTTCTGGCTGCGGCAACTCATTTAATGCCAACCATCCAGTCGTCCAAGAATTCATCATCGACTGCTTACGTTATTGGGTCACAGAAATGCATGTCGACGGGTTCCGTTTCGATCTAGCTTCTGCTCTTACCAGGGGCACAAATGGAAATCCCCTTCAAAATGCCCCTTTAATTGAAGCCATCACCCGCGACCCTATACTCGCTTCGACAAAATTAATCGCCGAGCCATGGGATGCTGATGGTTTATACCAGGTAGGACATTTTGCTCCTCAAACTGTGCGTTGGTGCGAATGGAATGGCAAATACCGGGATTCTGTTCGATCTTTCATTAAAGGCACACCCCACTCCCAAAGTACATTTTCAATGCGCATTTGTGGTTCACAAGATCTTTATAGCAATAGGAAACCCTATAGTAGCATCAATTTCATCACTTCCCATGATGGATTCACCCTAGCAGATCTCGTCAGCTATAATACAAAGCACAATCTAAGCAATGGAGAAGATAATCGAGACGGGACAAACGACAACGAAAGTTGGAATTGTGGAGTCGAAGGAGAGACGACAGACGAAGAAATGATACTTTTAAGAGAACGGCAGATGCGAAATTTTCATCTAGCCCTTATCGTTTCACAAGGAATACCAATGCTCCAAATGGGAGATGAGTATGGACATTCCAAGGGAGGAAACAACAACACCTGGTGTCATGATGCTCCCATCAATTGGTTTCTATGGGATAAGTTAAAAGAAAATGCTTCTTTTTATCGCTTTTATCGTGGGCTTATTGATTTCCGTAAAAAACATCCCACCCTAAAACACACTTCGTTCCTCTCTCCCACAGACATTGATTGGCATGGAACCACTCCCTTTCACCCAAACTGGAACAACCCTATTCCTTTTATTGCTTTCACGCTTAAAGATAATATTCACGCAAAGGACCTATACATCGCCTTTAATGCACATTCTCAACCTATTACGGTGACTCTTCCTTCGGAAACAACGCAATCGATGCATTGGCGATGGGTTGTCAATACCGCTAACGCCTCTCCCAACGATTTTTTTCTCGAGAACGATCGGATGCCGCTGGAAACAGCAAGCTATACGTTAGAACCTTTTTCCGCAATCCTGCTTGAAAAATCCGCACATCGCATTCATCCATAAAAACAAATAAAATAACAAGATAGGCAAAGACCAAAGAGATGGGCGGAAACGAGAATAAGGTGAGTACAGGATGTGTAGGATCAGGGAGGATATGAAGGATCGTTGATGCTAGCTACAGAAATGGGTGGAATTAAGATGTAAAAACATTTTTAATCTCCTTGCAAGCTAAGTAATTACTTATTTTTTTAGCTAGCATCAACGATCCTTCATATCCTCCCTGATCCTACATATCCTGTACTCGCCTTATTCTCGTTTCCGCCCATCTCTTCGGTATAAACTTGCATGAGAATACAAAATTCCGTAGTCTGTCGTATTTAGGAGCTGGGCAGAAATAAATGAAACTTACGGAGATTCTTGTTGACTAGGAAATATCTACTACCGCTTCTTGCTATCCTGGGAGCTGTTTTTGGCTTGTTTACCGTCTATTGGAGCCAGAAGCCGGTACCTACACCTCCCATTATATTCCCTCCTGCAATCTCTCCTTACGCTCATTCGATTGCTGCTTCGGGGATGATTGAAGCCTCTTCCGAAAACATCTCCATTGGCACTCCATTCAATGAGATTGTTGAAAAGATTTATCACTCAGAAGGAGACTTCGTCAATGCCGGCGATATTCTCTTCGAATTAGATTTGAGACTTTTTAAAGCGCAGCGCGAAACAGCTCTTGCCAATATGGAGTTGACTAAAATTGACTTAGAAGACAAACAAAAGCAATTTTCCTTTTATCAACGCTTGAAAGACACCAAAGCTGTCAGCGAACAAATTTATCAACAAGCGCGTTATGCCTACTTAGAAGCTGAGGTGAATCTTGCAGTTGCACAAAAAAATCTGCAAGAAATTGAAGTTAATATTGAAAGATCTATTATTAGAGCTCCTATCAGCGGAGAGATCCTTCAAATCAATATTCACGTCGGCGAGATAGCTCCTATTATTCCTTTTATTTCTTCACAGTCAACATGGGCAACAGCACAAAATGGATCTCTTATTTTGATGGGTAAGGTTACTCCCCTGCAAGTCAGAATTGATATCGACGAAGATGATGCGTGGCGCTATGAAGCAGGAAGTCGTGCGACTGCTTACGTAAGAGGGAATAGAAACATCAGCATCCCCTTACGGTTTGCTTACATCTCACCTTACATGATTCCCAAAGGCTCTTTTACAGGAGAAACCGTCGAGAGAGTAGACACAAGAGTTCTTGAAGTTCTTTATGAATTTGACAAAGGAGATCTGCCTGTATATACAGGTCAAGTTTTAGATGTTTTTATCGAATCAAAACCAATTAACGATTACCACAAATGAATGTGTTTCGGTATCTCTCTTTTTTTATCTTCATGATTCTTTCCGGGTGCAAAGTTGGCCCCGATTACGCTCCTCCCTGTGTTTCACTCCCAGAAGTATATAATGAAAATGAGCCAGAAAAAACAGAAGAGATTGAAGATGAAAACTTAAATCACTGGTGGACAACTTTTAACGACCCATTCCTCGATTATTTAATCGATTTGGCTCTTGCTCAAAACTACGATTATAAAATTGCTTTAGAACGAGTCTATCAAGCCCGTTTTCTCTATTGGGTCCAGTTCACGCAAATTTTGCCAGAACTCGATGCTGTTTCTTATGCAAGCCGAAGCCGGGAAAGCCAAGGATTTCCCATCCAGGAAATAGGAACTCGCTCTCCTCTCCGGAACTTTTTTCAGGGACAATTTGACATTATCTGGGAATTTGATCTCTTCGGCAAATTCCGTAGATCCGCCGATGCTTCTTACGATTTGTGGGAAGCGACTGCAGACGAAATGAGAGGAATAAAAATTGAAATCATCAGCGAAGTCACGACGACCTATGCAACTATTTGCTCCTATCAAAAAAAACAAGATATCGCCATCCAAACAATCGCTTTAGATGAAGAACTTTTTGCTCTTTCTCAGGCTAGATTTGAAGCAGGCTTAACAAATGAACAAGAGACAGGAGGTTTCTTAGTATCACTTGAGGCCGATAAAGCTCAATTAACACTCGTTCAAGCAGCTTTGAAACAATCTATTTATTCATTAGGAGTTCTTCTTGGTACGCTTCCAGAAACAATCTACGATGAATTTAAGATAGAGAGACCCATTCCTCATGCAGAAGGGAAAATTCCTGTGGCAATTCCCTCTGAACTATTGCGTAGAAGACCCGATATCCAAAGTGCTGAGAGACAACTAGCAGCGGCCACAGAACAAATAGGAATCGCCGTAGCAGATTTATTCCCTTCGGTAGTTCTTTCTGGATCGAGTTCTTCATTCGTTTCCAACCCACTACAAGGAGCTAACATGGGGTTTGCTAGCAATAGACTGAGTGAACTATTCCTTCCCTCGAGCATGCTTGCTGGGATTGGAGGTTTAGTCGTTTTGCCCTTATTTGATTTTGGTAAAAGAGTCTCCACCATCGACGCACAAACATCTTTGCGCAATCAAGCTTATTATAGCTATCAACAAAGCGTGATTGCGGCTCTACAAGAGACTGAAGAGTCATTAGAAATCTATTTCAATGAAGAGAAACGCAATAAAAACCTGGAACGGGAAATTGAAGCTAACGGAAAAATACTTTCGTTAACAGCAGATCTTTTTCAATCAGGACTCACAAACTACACACAAGTGTTAGAATCTAAAAAAGCCTGGCTAGCCTCTTTATACACATTTACAGATAGCCAGCAAAATTTAGTCTCCGATTTGATCGCCATCTACAAAGCCCTTGGAGGAGATTGGCAATGATGATGTTCGCTCTAAAAATGCTCATCGGCGATAAAGTGAAATACATTAGCATTATACTTGGACTTTGCTTTGCCTCTTTTATTATCACGCAACAGGCAGCAATCCTCATAGGAATCGTTGACCGCACCGTTGGATTCATCACAGACACCTCTCAACCAGATATTTGGATTATGGACCCTACAGTCCAATTTATCGATGATATCAAACCGCTCAAAGATACTGATCTCTATCGAGTGCGCGGTATCGATGGGATTGAATGGGCCGTCCCTCTCTATAAAGGACTCATCCAAGCACGCCTACAAAATGGCACATTCCAAACTTGTGTCCTTATTGGCATTGATGATGCCACTTTAATTGGTGGCCCTCCTATTATGCTTCAAGGGAATCTCAAAAGCCTTCGAATGTCCGATGCTGTCATTGTCGATCAGGTAGGTGCACAAACAAAATTGGCTGTTGAAACAGCTCAGGGGGTTATCCCGCTTCAGGTAGGAACGATCATGGAGCTAAATGACCATCGAGCTTACGTCTCTGGAATCTGCCAAGTTTCTCGTACTTTTCAATCGCAACCAGTCATTTATACCACTTATGATCGGGCAACCCTATTCGTCCCGGCTCAGAGAAAACTCCTTTCCTTCATCATCGCACACACTAAAAAAGGAGAAGATCCTGAAAAAGTTTGCCGTCGCATTCGCATGCAAACAGGATTTGCAGCCTACACTCCAAAGCAAGTCAAAATGCTGACGCTCTCTTACTACATCAAATACACGGGGATTTTTGTCAATTTTGGCGTCGCCATTCTTTTAGGCTTTATCATTGGTACTGCGATTGCAGGGCAAACTCTCTATAACTTCACGATTGATAACCTTCCCTATTTTGCCGTTTTTAAGGCCATGGGAGCCGATAATATAATGTTGGTGAAAATTGTGCTTTTGCAAGCCTTTTTTGTCAGCATTATTGGCTGGGGGATTGGAATGGGAGCCGCAGGACTTTTTGGTTACCTCACAAAGGGGACAGAACTTTCATTCAGCATGCCTCTTTATTTGTATTTTATAAGCCTTTTCTCTATTTTATCTATCAGTTTATTTGCCGCATTTATCTGCATGAGAAAAGTCGTTAAATTAGATCCTGCCATCGTGTTTAAGAGCTAATTGTATGACAAAACCCAAACCAATTATCATATGCAAAGATATCCACAAACACTATGGAGAAGGACCAACACGCGTCGAGGCTTTGCAAGGCATTAATCTTGAGATCAACCAAGGGGAACTTCAAATGTTAATGGGCCCTTCGGGCTCAGGGAAAACGACACTTATCTCAATTATAGCGGGGATACTTACGCAGAGTTCGGGAGAATGCCTTGTCAACGGTGTTGATCTCAATCATCTCCCAGACGCAGAAAAAACACATTACCGAGGAAAAAATATTGGTTTTGTCTTTCAGACATTCAATCTTATTCCCACATTGACGTGTGAAGAAAACATCTCAGTCCCTCTTGTGATTCTAGGGACACCCAAGCCTGAAGCTTTAGAAAGAGCGAAAGAACTGCTGGTTGAGTTTGAGATGGGCGATAAGATTGGTGTCTACCCAACTCAACTTTCCGGAGGACAGCAGCAGAGGGTGGCAATAGCTCGAGCAATGCTTCACGATCCATCAATTATTGTATGCGATGAACCAACCAGCTTTCTCGATGTCTCTACAGGACATAAAATCATGACCCTTCTCAAGAACATGGTCACAAAAAAAGGAATTACTCTCATCATCATCACCCACGATTCGCGAATCGTGGGTTTTGCCGATAGGATCGACTACATCGAAGATGGAAAACTGGCAAAGCGATGATGTAGAAGCTGAGTCAATTTTTCTAATGATTCTGGGGTGTGTTTATTTCTTACAGGGTGGTCCCAAACGGTTCCCGGCCAAGCGGGATCTCCCTCTTTTCTCGCAATCACGTGCACATGCAACTGGGGTATTTTATTTCCAATAGCAGCTACGTTAAGTTGAGTTGGAGAAAAAAGCTCCCATAAGATTTTTTGAGCCATATCAAGTTCTTTTAACAATTGAAGCTGGTCTTTTGGCTCTAAATCCATGATTCGAAAGACGTTTGGACGACGAGGAATCAAATTTAACCAAGGGTAATTGGTGTCGTCCTCTAAAATAACTCTACACAGAGGTAGGTCGATAACGAATTGTCTTTTTGCTAAGTTAGGATGTAATTCAAAAGTCATATTTCCCCCATTTGTTGAATAAAAAATTCAGGGATGTCATCTGAAGAAAGGATTTTAAGTGCCTCCTCCCAACCATGATGCCCTATTCTTTCTGCCATAATTCCTGTTTTTACGACAAGAGCAGAAGCGATGCCAGATCTTTTAGCTCCACGAATATCAGTCTCTGGCGTATCTCCGACCATGATAACATCTTTAGTATTGGTAATTTGATACTGGGTAAATTTTTCCATGGCGGCAAAATACATTTTTGTTGAGGGCTTACCGATGTAGAAGACCTCTCCCCCAAGTTCTTCATAAAGAGCTGCAATAGATCCCTGGCGTACAACCATTCTTGGAGGGTTGCCCTCGTGAGCAAAAAGATCGGGGTTGCCGCACACCATTGGGATCTTCGCATGCAGAAGACTTTCCACCTGTTTTCTAAAAACTTCTCTATCTGTTTGATCCTCACCACCTATCTGAGGGACGGAAATATAAATAAAATCAGCTTCTAGTAGATTATCTGTCTCTTCATAAAAGGTATTGTTAAAAATAGCTCGATGGAAGGCTAATTTCGAATTTTGCTCACCGAAAAGATAAAATTTCTTAGTAGACACAGAAAAAGGAAACTCACCACGAGAGAATAATTCTTTCATTAACTCGCCTGAAGTGATAAAAAAATGAAAGTGTTCTCCCTGAAAAAAACCATGAGCTTTAAGTTTTTCAATCTCGTCATAGACAAGCCGAGTTGCATTCGAGAGGACGCCAACGATCTTACCAGCAGCCACAAGTCTTTTCATTGCCTCTCTGGAACCGGGGAGCTGACCCACTCCGCCACCGCCCCAAAAAACCCCATAAGCATCTAATAGGATGCCTTTAAACGGACCCGAAATTTCTTCTAAATTTGAATAAATTTTAGGATCCATACTTTACTCTCCTTAATAAACAAGCAGGAAAGGAGATTGTAATGCATATTCCATCTTAATGTCAATCTTTAGAAGGTGAAGCCTAAGCTTAGCATAAAGTCATTTTCAACATAATCTCCGGAATATTCTCCATTATAACCAAGTTGAACTGAAAAGCGATCATTGCAGAAAAGCCCTGTCAGCGATGCTTGTGGAACGACTCTAAATTCTGAAGGGTATATCCCTTCAACGGTTGCTGATCCAGGAGCTGGAGCATTCAAAAAGCTAAATGTTGTGCTACGTCCATTAGTGCGTCCGTAGTATTTAACAGCCAAACCGACTTCTGGTACCCAATTGCAGATGCGTTTAGATAATAGGAAGCCTAAGGCTGGATTCCACAGGTCACTGCTTTTTCCACGAACATCAAGTCCTAGATCTCCTGCTCCTGACTCATGGAAGCTTTTTTCATAGGTATAAACCCAATCTAAAGAAGCAAGGAGTGTCACATCCACCCCACAAAAGTTGTGCCATGTGGCTCCTACATCTAGATAGCTGTCAACCTGGAATGTATCACATTTACCTGTGGCATGGCGATCGATAGTGCCTTCAATAGAGGTTACAAAGATGTGGCGATGTCCTTTAAAACGTCCTCCTCCAAATGTCACATTGGCATCGGCAAAGAGGCAACCGTTGAAATAACGCGCATAGAGGCCTCCGTATCCCATTTCTATATCTCCCCTTCCCTGAGGAGTCGTCCAATTCACACGTGTGTCAGTATATCCAGCATTGATGCCGAAGAGGAAGTTGCGAGTAAACAAGGTATCAATTCCTCCCACAACGCCATTCATATATCCTTTATAACCAGCCTCTCCACGTCTCGAAAGCTGACGGGAAGTGATATTAATTGGAGTCAACCATGTAGAAAGTGCGCATAGATGGCTTTTTGGGCATATAAAACGCAATTCATCGATATGATTGAATATTGTATTTCTTACTCCTAGGATCGTTTGCTCTTGTGCAACCAATAAGGTGTTATAAGAAGCAGGATGGAGGGTGTCGATCCCGTCGACAAGTTCTTTTGAGGTTGCAAAGACAAGGACTTCGTTGAGAAGATCTAAATCACTTCCCGGTATGATGAAAGGAATTAGGCGGTCGATGTAAGCAGCTGTTTTATGCACATTTGAACTTGCGCAAGGAATAATCGGTATAATGGCGCTTTCACTGAAAGCAACAATAAGCTCGTCTGGTAGGTAGGTAAGTTCTGGAATTAGTCTAGGTAGATCGGTGATCACTGTACTGAACGTTCCAGTTAGAGACGGAAGAGAGTCAGGGTCTGATTGAATAATTGTAAATGTATCGACATCGGGATCAAACTCGCCGTCTTCAATATCTAAAAATAATGTGCTTCCATTATTGATGGTGATGGTTCCATTAGCGATGAGGGTGTCGTAGTCATCGGGACTGTCAATTTGGATGATTAAATCAGATCCATTATTCAACGTGACGTTCTCTGCGATCATTGAGGTAGAGTTCCCATTTCTTGGAATGAGGGTTCCATTGCTAGTGATATCGCCAAAAGTTCCAGCCCCCTGGAAGGTCGTGCCTGCTCCTACGATCACATCAGAACTAATAAGAGGAAGGCCAACGATTAAGGTTCCTTGATTAATTCTGGTACTACCTGAATAACTATTATTGCTATCAGTTAGGATCAGGGATCCAAGTCCTACTTTAATTAGGTCACCAACCCCTTCAATATTACGAGTAATTGTTAAATCGAATAGTTGGGTATCAAAAGTTCCTGCTGCATTTAACTCGACTGACCTGTTAATTGCAAAGCTATCTAATGCTTGGAGTGTTCCTCCTGGACCATCAAAGATAAGAATTCCATTGTTTCCCAATGCGGCATCACTGCCGATAATCAATGTTCCTTCATCAATAATGGTATCTCCGAAATAACTGTTAAAATCAAAGAGTTGAAGGCTACCAGCACCTTTTTTTATCAAATCTCCGGCACCACTAATTTCTTGATCGACAACTACATTAAATCCGTGGGTATCAAGTGTCCCATTAGGTTGTTGTAGGCTGATAAATTTATCGATGTGAAGATTGGCTGCTGCCTGAAACGTTGCATTTGAAAGAAAAAGTGCTCCTTCTGTACCAATTGTCCCTCCATATCCAGCAATTAAAGTAGCGTCAAATATAAAAAGATCACCTGCAAAATCAGCTAAATTGAGTACAGTTAACTCTTCCGAGCCGGTACCATCAACATGAAAAGCTGCATTTGCATTTCCTTCTTCAATAGCGTTTATTGTTACATCAAAACTATTAAGTTCTATGCCACTGTTTCCTAACACAATGACAGAGCGGTTGAGAGTTAAATTTGCTAATGGTTTAATAGTTCCATATACAAGAATGAGGTTCCCTCCGACTCCTAGATTGTCATCATTACTGATAGCAAGGATTACTCCATCTTCAAGGATTGTGTCTCCTGTATACGTATTTGCGTTGCTGAGTGTGAGAATTGAAGAATTTTGAATGCTATCAATGATCTCAAGATCTCCAGGACCAGAGATCTGAGATGAAATAGTTAGATCATTTCCATTAAGATCTATCGCACTATCCTCTAAAACGATATTATGATGAGCGATCGTCAAGGGAGCGTCTATTTGAAGAGTTCCGCCGTCAAGGATAAGTTCATTGCCATTGGCTCCTAAATTAGCTTCTGCAGTAATGGCAACAACACCATCTTCTACAATGGTGTTTCCAGTATAGGTGTTTACACCCTGTAGAGCTAAGGTTCCATCACCTATTTTAATGAGGTTACTAGCACCGGAAACAGAGCCCGTTAATACTAAAAGATTACCTCCCGTGTCAATGATTCCGTCGCTGTTAAGAAAAATGGATTGACCCAACGTAAGATCATTTTTTGCAAAAAGCTCTCCTCCTGCAAAGAAAAGATCAGTCCCCGTCCCTAAATTGACGCTACCATCTAATGCTAAAATTCCTTCCTCAATGGTGACATTTCCTGAAAAGCTAGCATTATTACCTTGTAAAGATAGGGTGCCTGATCCTGTTTTTGTCAGATCTCCAACGCCTGATAGAAAAGTAGGTCCGATTAAAATCGTAAATCCATTAGTATCAATGACACCGCCACCTGCATCAATTATAGTATTAATGCTTAGTCCAAATGAACCTATTGCCTGAAGAATTCCTTCATTATCAAGGGTAAGCTGAGATCCCAATGGATATTGCGTGTTTACCGCAACGGTGGTCCCATCGGTAACGAGAGTTCCACCTGTGGGTCCACCATCGCGTCCTTCTAAAAATAAGGTTCCTCCACCCTCTACAATAATCCCTGCCGGACCTAAAATAGATTGTTCTAAAATCACATCAAAGCCATTAGTATCAATGGATCCAGTAAGAGCTGCAGTGATAGGCCTATTTAGAACAAGGTCTGCACCTGCTAATAAAGTTCCAGAATCAAAGATTAAAGTTGAGTTTTTGTTCCCAAGTCCAGTGTCTGCGAAAATTTCAACAGTGCCGTCTGAGAGTGTAGTGTCACCTAGATAAGTGTTAACACCACTTAAAACTAAGGTCCCTGGTCCATCCATGGTAATTCCTATTCCAGGACCGCTTCCAGGGGTGTAGCCTTCTGTTCCCGGCAATGTCGATGCACTATCATCTCCAATACTACTAGAGATCGTCATCATTCCAGTAGGCAAGAAAGTAAGCGACGCTCCATTCATAGCAAAGATGCCAGAAGCTGCTCCTGCTCCACGGATGAATCCAATACCTCCTGTTGCCGTTCCTCCTGAGATAGCATTTACGTCTAAAGCGTCGTTTTCAATTCTAAGGGTCGCTCCATTTTCAACAAAAATAGCTCCTCCAAGGCCAGCGCCGCCACCACCGACGCCATTTGAGAATTGAGTTCCGGCGCTTCCGGCTCCGGCTCCGATGCCTCCAGCAGCGCCACCGCCTGGAATAAAACCGCCCCCTCCAGCGCCTCCTCCTCCTCCAAATCCTCCTCGACCTCCTGAGCCCCCTGTGCCTCCTGAGCCTGCCGTCATGGCCTCACAGTCTCCACCCTCTAAACTTCCTGCTGAGCCTCCACAGCCCCCGCCGCCTCCAAATCCTCCTCGACCTCCACTACCACCGATTGAAGTGTTGCTTACAGTGCTGCCACCACCGCCGCCGCCGCCATAAATAACGGCATTACCACCATTACCTCCACGTGCAGCTGTAGCTGTAATGGAGCCTCCCCCTCCGCCTCCTCCTCCGCCAAACGGTGCTCCTTGTCCACCATCTCCAGGAGCTCCATCAATTATAGAGGAACCACCTCCACCCCCCCCGATGACGATGCCTGGATCTCCGTTGACGGTGGCAGCTGCTCCTCCTTGACCGCCGCCTCCTCCTAGCGCCCCTCCAGAGCCTCCACCTCCGCCATTTCCTCCTTGAGGGCTCCCGAGAACCCCGTAGGCACCTCCAGCAAGTCCATTAGGAGAACCTGTTGTTCCTCCTGTTCCCTCTGGAGCGAGGCCTCCGCCTCCACCCCCTGGAGAGGCGATGTTACCTAATGTGAGCTCTGGGGGAGCAGAGCCTCCTATGCCGCCGATGCCGCCACCTCCGGATCCTCCTGCTTGGGTGAAAGAGTATTCTACATCTGCACCCATTATTCCACCGCCGCCAATGCCACCACCACCGTCAGTTCCCACCGGTAGAGCATTACCTCCACGCGCATTGTTATTAATAAAATTGACACTAGAAAGGGTAACATCACTTCCTGCTTGAATATAAAGTCCCCCCCCAGCTCCCATTCCTCCTGAGCCTCCATTACCTCCTCTGGCGATCGTATTTATTACGCTTAAATCACTGATTTCAAATGTCCCTTCGGATGCAAACAAACCTGGGTAAGTATCTTGTCCATTGATAGTGATGGGAGTTCCGGAACCAGCGGAGTTACTTCCATCAATGGTAAATAGGGTTGAAGTGTCATTGAGATTGAGTAAGGGAAGCAATCCATTGATAGAAATTGTTTCAAATCCAGAGCTTAGCTGAAAAACGACTATTGGAGTGAGATCAAGGGGTGTTCCATTGACTAAATTTAAAACATAACGAAGGTCACCATTGTTTCCAGATCCACTTCCTCCTGTATTGACAGCATTATCAGTGTTAACGTTAACTGTATAGGTAGCGGAAAATCCCCTTTCAGGGCAGTGAGCAAATAGCCCAGAAATAAGTAGGCAGCAAAGCGTAAATCGAGAAAACTTCATATAAAACACCCCTTTGTTCATATAAACGGAATGTATATAAAAAAAGTTTTTCGAACAATAAAAAAATTGTGTGGTCGAATTAGAATAGTTACTTAGAATCTAAACTCAAATCCAGCGCTCACGCCTTGTACCCATAAATTCGATGCTTTTTGCAATGACACTGGAGCTGGTGGCACAGCTGGAGTAGTTGGGTATCCATCTGCTGGAGCCTGAGAAAGATTGAGATTGGGATCGATCTGCTTACCCGCCCAAAACATGTTACTCACGTAGAAGAACGTATATCCAACCTGTATCCGAGCATTATCTGAAACCTCAAAACCCAAGTTCACATTGATTTCTGGAATGACAGAGAAGACTGTCTTTGAATGCTTGCCAATATTACTTGGCAGTGCAAAGAGTCCTCCTTTATAATTATGAATGCCCGGCAAATACTCGTTAGTCTCTAGATTACCATAAATCTCAATTGTTCCGCAATCAGCTCCTAGAGCGACTTTACCTTTTACATTAGCAAAGAAGCAATCGTAAGCGTAATCGAGGAGGACTCCAATTTGTCCACCATAAAAATTATTCTCAGCAGTAAATCTATCTGTTGTGATGAACACATTATCTGGCTCGCCAACGAAAGGAGAATTCACCACAAAAGATAACGTCTCATTGAAATTCCAATAACGAAAACCGGCAAGCCAAGTCACATTCAATTCGCAACAGCATGGATAGAAACTCAAGGCATTCAATTCTGCACCTTGCATTCTATTCTTTATCTTCAGAGTGGCTCGTCCCGAAAAGGGCTCTAGATACTCTGCAGGATCTCCAACCGAACTAGCTATTGGGAATGATGCTTCCGCGCCATCATCAGCTGCATTAAAATAAGGAACTAATAGAAATGGAGATCCCTCTAAACCACTTGAAAACACTGATTTTTTTTTCCACCCGCTTGGCAAGAAAAAATAATCAGCGGCAAGACCTAAACAACAATCTTCATCGAACCAAGCACCAAGTTCAAATCGACCGCCAGAACGCCAATCCAGATTGACGTGTTTTCCACCTAACACAACAAATGAATGTGGATCTGAAAGTACAGCCGTTTCTGAGTCTCCTTCAAAAACTAGAGGTACAGGCTCGGGAGAATCTTGAATTGCCCAATAAAGGTATTCAGCATCGACCCAGACGCGATCGGGGTATCCGCAATCGGCATATAAACAAGTTTGTAGTTGTGTTCCGAAAACAATAGCAACAGAAAAAAAATTAACAACTCTATCTAAACACTTATTTATGACACCCACATTGCCTTCCTTTTTTTGTATTAGACTTCTTTCGAAACTGTAATCCCGTGCCTCTGCCTGTGCCTTTGCCTCCATCCTACTACTCATAAGTCTTTAGATTAGGCGTACAGCTACTTTGCAGCTGTGATAAAAAAACTATACTGCTAAGCATAAGCACGGAAACGCAAAGGCGCAAAGCCCCAAAGGCGCAAAGCCTTCGGCTCCCTCAGAATAAAGGAGCATTATTGAGGTAAATTGATCGTTGAGCTTGTGAAGCAATCACTTAACAACTCCATTTACTCTTCTCCTTTGTTCTGAAGTGGCCGAAGGCTTTGCGCCTTTGGGGCTTTGCGTCTTTGCGTTTCCGTGCTTATGCTTAGCAGTATAGTTTTTTTTATACTAGACTTCTTTCGAAACTGTAATCCCGTGCCTGTGCCTTTGTCCGCCCTTTAAAGCTTAACCGGAAAAGGGGCAGGCACGGGCTTGCAGTTTCGAAAGAGGTCTATTTTTCTCAATTCGCACATCGCATCAATACTCTATTGAGTAGCAGAATACAATTTAAGATGTCAAGTGTTTTTATATACCGAAACCGATATTAGAATAGGCGTTTTGAAATAGAAGAGATAAGGTAAGTCATCCAAATAGAGATCATCAAAGCAGCGTAAACGAGCCATGACCCTACTTGATGAAGAAAAGTTAAAAATGAACGAATTTTCTTAGCATTCTCTAGTTCAGGATCGAGCTTAAGAACTGTCACGTCAGGACACCCGGAAAACGCGCGTGCATGAGCACTCAAGCTGCCATCTAATCCCTCTTGATGAGGAACGAGCAAATAGAGAGAAACATGGGGATCGGTAGGCCACACACCCATATGACTGACAATATCCCCTGATTGACACCAGATATTAATCGAACACTCTTCACTTAATTGATTCACCCACTGTCCTGGATAGAGTCCTGGTGGGTTATACACATCAATTCGTGAAATTTTTTCATGGTAATCATGAAGCGTGTGTAAAGCCATCGCTCCACCAAGGCTTGTTCCAAATACAGACACCCCTTGCTTATCCTTCAACCAATCGTCGATGACAATTTGATTGCGTTCATACACATGCTGTCCAACGGAATATCCTGGGGTGAAATCAGCTAAAAGTGTTGCGGCAAACCCTTCTCCTCCCGGATAGGTGGTGCCAATATAGACTAAAAATGGAGGCCCTTCACTAGAAGTGAGTCCTAAAGCCTTCATCGGAGTATTTCTTTCATTGTAAACTAAGTCAATTTCTTCTATGTGATAAGTGGCTTGACTGCAAGAATAAGTCCCATCGATATTTTTACTTAAAATTGGAATTGAGAGATTAAAGCCATTTCTGGGGTAACAATAAGGGAGCAGGGCGACTAAATTCCCAAAGAAAGCACGCCACACGATTTCCTCTGAATTGTTTTTAGGTAGGTTTGCAGCCAAATTGACAAACTCTCGTTGCAGCCCCTCAAAAAATTCAGTCATTAATTTGGAATCATTATGAGTATGGTTAATGAATATCGTTTTAAAAGCATCTACATTGAGTATACTTCGGGAAAAAGTTGCTCCATGCAACAATGAAAGCATTAAAGACTGGACAGAAGCGTCTACAGAAGCTGTCATGGCAGCTGGTGGAGGAACTATACCAGGACCGTGATAAACCAGTTGTTTTTTAAAAGCGTGGTCGATACTGCGCAAAACACCAGCTGTTAATATCGATTCAGCAGTCCAAATTTTTTCTCCTATTTTATTCCAGATCCTAATAAAATGGTCGGTCTCATGAAATCCGTACCGCTCTTTAAATAAAGAGATTATTCTCTCTCTGATTTCCTGATTTAAATCTCTATTTTTAATTGGGTGGAAAAATCGTTGCCAAAATGAATCAACATAATCAAGGCGTTCTGGATTATCTAGGCACATCTCGTTACCAATCGAATAATCATCAAAGTTAAACGTAGTTATTGGATCCATTAACACAAACCTCATAATTATACTAAACTATCGGCATTATATAATAAAAATAATTAAATTGCAATATAATTAAAATTAACACACTAACGCAACTCAATATGGACAAAAGACAAACGACGCCAAGGACACCAAGGACCTTAACGACCCAAGGACTTAAGGACAAAAAGGACATTTTGGCATACAATTGAAGGCACTAATTCCCTTAGAGTCTTTGTCCTTGGCGTCGTTAAGGTCCTTTGTGTCCTTGGCGTCGTTTGTCCTTTTTATCAGCAGACAGAAATTCCCTTGCTAACCAGTTGTGGATGCCGGTTCACCCAAGAGTAACATTTTCTTCCCAGTCTCATTGGGACATTTGTCATGATACCGTCAACGACAAAAGGGGTGGGGGTTGTGTGCTCACGCATCCATTTTTGCAAGGAGCGAAAGAGCTGTGTGTTTGGATAAGCTGAAGCATCATTAACAGATGTAGGTTGTTTTGAAATAGGATCTTGAAATAGTTGTGGATAGGAAAACTGAATGCCCCAAGGGATGTTATCGCTTCCAAAAACCATGGAACGGAATTTTTTATCTATGGGCGAATAGCCAATCGTATGAGCTTGCATTTGAATGACAGGAGTAGAAACGCGTATGAGCTGCCGATCTTCCCCGATCGGAATGACATACAAGCAGTCATTAGTAGCTGTTAGTACCGATGAAAAACAGATTTGATAACTCGATACAAGTGGCAACTCGCCCGACTTAAGACTTTCTACATAATCTTTATAATGGGATAAAAAATCTGCTTTTGCCTGCTTTTGCCCCTCCTCACCTCCAATTCCACGCTGGGTGATTGAACCGCATTGAAAGAGGGAAAATGGAGCTAGAACATCGAAAAGCAACGCCATCTCATCGCTTTCCAATAAGGCCTGCACCTCAAGCCATTTAGAAGCCTGTAAGGGCTGCTCCTGGTAGGAACTTATTCTGAGGTCGTTCATTTGCTAATCTTTTTCAATTTCGATGGCGATTTTTGTCCGGTAAACGAAAGGATTAATATCGATGCAACACCGAGGAAAATTGCGCTATCGGCTATGTTAAAAACTGGGAAGTCGTATCCCCATAGAATGAAATGGAGCATATCAATCACATGACCATAAAGATAGTAGTCGATAACGTTGCCAATAGCTCCTGAAATGATTAAAGCCAACGGAATACGCCATTCTCTGTGGGTGTTCCACCATAATGCATAAACCATCAACACGCCAATGAGAGCTATTCTGGCATAAACTAATGGAATTTGAAAATCGGAAAGAAGGCCCCAGGCAGCCCCTTTGTTAATATGATGGCTAATCGAAAATTCTATTCCAAAAAAGTCCTTAAAGACCCCTATTCCGCCATAAGGATACCATAGCCAATTCACTCGCATTAAAGGAAGATAATGATGGGTAAAGGACTTGGAAGCAAAATCTAAGACGAGAACGAAAATAGCAACGATCAAGGGCAGATAACGCCCAGAGGGGGCTTTCATTAGATCAAACCCTTCTCAAGCTGCTCCTGTGCCTTAACGGTCATTGTAGCATAAGGGACCGCTTCCAGTCTAGCTAAGGGAATTTCCTGTTCCGAAATGTCACAGATTCCATATGTGCCCTCATCGATTTTTTCTAGAGCGCGTTCAATTTGCCGTAAAATCTCATATTCGCGCGATGTCACTTCTAGAGTAATAGTCCGGTCAAAGTTATCTGTACCTTGGTCTGCCTGGTGTTGAGAATACCCGCTAGATTCATCAGGTGTCTTCACATTGGCTGTAGATCCCTGAACAGAAAGAGTTAACTGTCTACGCATATCTTCAAGTCGTTGTTTGAATTTAGCGATTTCACTTTTTTTCAACACCATTTCTACTTCTCCTTTTTTTCATCTTTAGGCCTGATACAATGTATCGCATCCATCAATTCTTTAACATCTTTAAAACGACGATACACGCACGCAAATCGTATATAAGCAATTGGGTCAAGCCCTTGTAAACTTTTCATGACCATATCGCCTATTTCCGTTGTCGAGATCTCACGCAACTGCCGCTGCATCACATCAGAAGTAATTGCAGAAGCTATTGCGATTTGCTGCTCTCGACTGATTGTCGTATGACGGCAAGCGGCTTCTAATCCCCTGATGAGTTTTTGCTGTTCGAAGTCTTCATAACGTCCATCCCTCTTTTTTACCTCTACAGAGAGTTCTATCGTTTCAAAAGTAGTAAACCGTCTTTGACAACCTATACATTCCCGTCGGCGGCGAACGGCGTTTGTTTCTAAAGAATCGCGAGAATCAGTCACCTTCAATTCTTCATGACTACAATACGGACACTTCATAAGCTATCCCCTAAAAGACGGACCTCAAAGAATCAAACGATGCATGATATTGCATTTTTTGCCAATATTTTTCACTAAATTTTTACTTAAAATCGTTGATATCATCTATCAACATGCGAAGTTTAGCGAAATCCCTACGGGTATGATGGAAAAATATTCGAGGGAGGTCAAGGTGGTCATTTTCTCCCGGAAGTGGCGGTGTGGCGGTGATGACTCCGCTAGCTATAATTGATCGATACTTTTGATTCAATATTTTTATTTGCTCATTCGATAGTGGTGTCAACATTCGAATGACTAACAATTCTTTAACATAGCGACTTGAATGATAGCGGGAATAAAATTTCAACACGTGTTCTACTGCGGAATCGACCGAAGGGGCAATGTAAAAAAAGCGTTCGTCATGAGGACTAATCAAATGATTTTCTAATAAGTTTTCAGTGATATAATAAGCCCATCGCTGCCAATAAGCTCCCCCTACTCCTTCAATTAAAACAATGGGGATGATGTTTGCCTTGCCAGTTTGCATTAAAGTCAACATTTCAAAGGTTTCATCGAGGGTTCCAAATCCTCCTGGGAATGCGGCTAAAGCGCTGGCATGGCTCATAAACATCAATTTACGTGTAAAAAAGTAACGAAACACAATGAGCTTAGGATCTCCTTCAATCACGGTGTTGCTGTCGGGTTCAAAAGGGAGGCGGATGGAGAGGCCGAAGCTACGTCCTTTGTCTGGTCCTTCCATACTCGCTTTCATGATGCCATCAGCAGCTCCAGTGATGCACATCCATCCATGGCGGGCTATAGAGGCACTAAATTCTCTGGCGGCAATATAGTCGGGATGATCTGTAGGAGTACGTGCTGAACCGAAAATGCTAATGCAGGGACCCTCTTTATATTCATTAAAAATACGATAGGCGTAACGCATTTCCTTCATCGAGCGATTGATCATTTTTAACTGTCCGATGTCATGTCCCTCATCGAGAAGCCTCAGTCCAGTTTCCATAATCTGTTTCACGAGTTCCCCTTCAAAACTCGAGGGGTCTGCGCCATACTCTTCAATGATAGTGCGGATGCGTTCTTCTATTAACAATTCATCTTTTTTTCTTTCTAACATGTTATTTCCACCCATAAAACAAGCTATATAAAAGCATCGTCAACACACCTCCTGAAATGCCCACATACACATAATCGCGTTGATAAATGAAAATACCCAGGCAAGAGACCACGCGAAAAACGGGAGTCGCAATCATGGAGAGGATTCCTAACTGAATCAAGCCACCACTGTGGAGCTGCAAAGCCTCTTCAAGAATGCCTGATAAAGTTTTTAACACTTCAGGTTCTCCTTTAAAAACGGAATAGTCAACGATCTGAAAACCACCATCCAGAAAAGAAAACCACATTCCCATACTAATTAACAGGATGGAAATAAAAAGTCCACTTCTCAAAACGAAACTTAAAATAATGTTATACCGAAGCATATTCATAGTGTTCTAAACACCTTGTAGATCATTTGTGTGGCAATGACAAGCAGTATCAAAGCGAATAACTTTCTCAAAACATCGGCAGGCAGCCAAGGCAATAGGCGGACACCGATCACTGAGCCGGCAACAACTCCAAGAACAACAGGGGCTGTGAGGAATGGATCGATATATCCCAAGCCTAAATAGAGACCTGCGCTCGTCGCTGCTGTCACTCCAATCATGAAGTTACTAGTCGTCGTCGAAACTTTAAAGGGAAGTCCCATCACCTGATCTAAAGCCACAACTTTAAGCGTCCCTGCTCCCAATCCCAATCCTCCCGATAGAATGCCAGCACACACCATGATTGCATAACCAAAGGGAATGTTTCTGACGTGATACTCACGATAAGAGTCCCCAACGGGATACGAACCATCAAGGTTGAAAATCGTCTTCTGCCTGCTGGAAGGAAACGCTTTCTGTTCCGTTATTTTTTTAAAGAGGGACATCAACGAGCTATAAATAAGAACCAAAGCAAAAACAAACATCAAGATTCGAGTGGGTAAATAGCTGCCAATGGCAACTCCCAACAAAGCACCGGCACAGGTAGCCGTCTCTAAAAACATCCCGACGCGTATATTGGAATACCCTTCCTTCACATAGGCAGCGGAGGAGCCTGTAGATGTCGCAATGACTGCAATTAAGCTAGCACCGATCGCATAATGAATATCTACCCCCATCCACAACACCAGTAAGGGAATAATAATGATCCCTCCTCCGAGTCCAGAAAGAGCCCCAAGGAAACCTCCCAAAAAAGACCCAGCCAAAAGTAGTGTGATAGACTCAAAGAATGCCATATAGAGTGATAAAATAAGTAAAGATGAGAGTTATACTGCGAGACAACATTTTTCTGTTACCACGCGAAGCGTTTGGAGTGCGAAAGTCCTCTTTCGCTTTGTTATTTAAAATAAAGCGAAAGAGGACTTTCGCACTCCAAACGCTTCGCGTAGCACTAAAGCAGAAGTCATTTAAATGACACCTGTTGAACCACGCTACGTGTTTTATCAACCTATACATTTTTACACCTGTTGCCACGCGAAGCGTTTGGAGTGCGAAAGTCCTCTTTCGCTTTGTTATTTAAGATAAAGCGAAAGAGGACTTTCGCACTCCAAACGCTTCGCGTAGCACTAAAGCAGAAGTCATTTAAATGACATCTTTTAAACCGCACTACATGTTTTATCAACCGCTCTTACAAACTATAGCTTTACTCTTAATTAAGCAAATGTATAATTGGGCAATCAGAGGAATTAACGATCGATAACTATGCATGATAAAGAAAAAATCATTTCGTTCTTAAAAAATCTTAGGGACACAATCATTGCTGAATTCGAAACGCTAGAGCCTTCAAAACGATTTGAACGAAAAAAGTGGCAACACCATTCAGGGGGAGGAGGAGAGATCTCCGTGATACGAGGTGAGGTCTTCGAAAAAGCAGCCGTCAACTGGTCTGGGGTCTCCGGCGACCATTTTCCGACGAATGAAACTTCAGGTCCTTTCTTCGCCACGGGAATTAGTCTGATTACTCACATGAGCAATCCCCACGCACCTACTGTACACATGAATCTTCGCTATATCGAAACAAAAGAAAGAAGTTGGTTTGGTGGGGGTTACGATCTCACGCCTATGGGATTTCCCTATGAAGAAGATACTGCCCATTTCCATCAGGTAGCAAAAAATAATTTAGATACACATGACCCTGCCCTCTACCCTCTATTTTCAAAAAATGCAAAGGAATATTTTTACATTCCACACTGGAAGAAAGAACGAGGTGTAGGGGGAATCTTTTTTGATCACTATCAAACAGATAATATTGAAAAAGATTTGCGGATGTGGCAGAGTGTGGGAAATACTTTTATCAATGCTATTTTGCCAATCTACCAACGCCGTTACAAGACTTCCTACACCGCTGCTAATAAAGAACTGCAAACGAAAATGCGCGCCCATTATGTCGAGTTCAATCTCCTCTACGACAGGGGAACTCAGTTTGGGTTCCGTTCAGGAGGGAATCCAGAGGCCATTTTATGTTCGATGCCTCCAACGGCATCCTGGTAGAAACTAAGAAAATTAAAATATGAGGATAGTCTCATGCTACATTCTGTAGGAAACTCTCTTGGAACCTCAGCAGTATACTCAGCAGTTTCTGGACTCGTTGCTGGAGCTTTATCTTCGGTACACCAAGCCATAACGGCACCCAAAACCGAGGAACCAGCATTCGATCCTATCGCTTCAACGTTTGGTGTTGCTTTCATGGGTGCTTTACAGGAACCCAATATAAAATTTTCATTTAAAGCAAACTATATTAGCCCCCAACGTGGCCAAGAAATAACACAAAAACTCACTCTATCAATGCTACCAGACAAACCCCGCCCCACTCTTGACGGACTCGCATTAGCAGGACAACGTACATTGTCCCACTTGGTATCACCTCGAGGAGACAGTAGAGACCTTCTTCCATTTCTAGAACGAGCATTTGCTGGTTTTCATAGATTTTTTCCACCGGAACAATGCGGACAACACAAAGAAATGTTTATCTCAATATGGAAATTGGTGATATCAGGAGTAGACTTTGCTAGAAAGCCATATGAACTTGAAATTAGTTCTGACATCGAGACAACAACAAAAACATTTAACAACGCAAAATTGCTAGCAGAAAGGTACTTGAAAGAATTCGAATCCCCCACATCCCCAACTTCTAGTTCTCCTCTCCCTTCTTCCGCGACTCAAGAAGGGGCTGCAGCACCAGCCTCAGCAAGTCCTGCAACAACAGGTACAATATCTTCCCCCCAAACACAACCTCTTCCTCCAGGACCAGCCGTTCCCTTTTCTTCATTTTATAAAGAAAGATCTCTATCCTCCGCTTCAACGACAACGAATGATTCTATGCTCTCTGCCCTTCCCAATTCTCCTTTGGCCATTTCTCTCCTAACGACACAACGTGATTCAGAAGAAGAAAAAAGTGATGAAGAAGTAATTCCTTCTTCTTCAGCCCCCCCCCAACCAGACAACAACACATCGCAAGATCCACTAGTTGAAGCAACAGCGAGTTCAAATGCCGCTACGACACTTGCTTCCCCTCCTTCAACACCTCCATCGTCAGGTCTGGCAGAGTTTCGCCCAAACGCAGTAAGTTCGGCACCTCTTACGAACATAGCTCCTTCTTCATCTCCAGCAGAACCTCTTTCGACAGTGCCAGTTGCTGTTTTATCCAAACAACAAAAGTTTAGCTCAGAATTGGCAGCGACCTCTTCGCCGGAAGAACCAACTTTAAACGCGCCTAATTCAGAAGATTATGATCTATGTATAATAGTAGAGCCTTCATCAACACCCCCTGGAAGCCCCACCGCAAGCGATGGTATAACGATTATCAACATACCAAAGGGAGCACAAATAGGGTTAGATGCTGCCGCGACTCAAATCATCAAAGATACTGTTTGGAAAATGGGCTGTATCACAGATATTTTCGCCTCATTAAAAAAAATTGAGAGCATTCCCGCAAATACTCCAGAACCGGATATAGCAACAAGGAGACTTCATATTGATACAGTCCAAAAAATCATATCACAAAACGCTCTAAAGTATGCTGGAACCGTTGCAAATGAAAAGAAAACATTGCTAGACTTTTAATTAACCTATGAAAAAGATTCTCATTACAGGTATTGCTGGTTTCATTGGGTTCCATTTAGCGCTGGATCTACACAAACGTGGAGATCAAGTCTTTGGTATCGATAATTTTAATGATTACTACTCATCTCAACTCAAACGGGATCGTGCAAACGAATTAGAAAAACAAAACATCACAGTCATAGAAGGAGATATTAATCACCCCACACTCCTTTCCGAACTCATCGAGCAATATGAAATCACCCATATCGTCCATCTGGCTGCACAGGCGGGGGTGCGCTACTCTCTCATCAACCCTAGCGCCTATATCACAGCTAACATCGATGGATTTCTAAATGTACTAGAAACCTGCCGCCATCATCCCCATATCCCCCTTATCTATGCCTCTTCCTCTTCAGTTTATGGAACCAATACAAAAACACCCTTTTCAATCGATGATAAAACTGATCATCAAGCCAGCCTATACGGAGTGACAAAAAAAGCGAACGAACTCATGGCCTACACCTATCACCATCTGTATAAAATTCCTGTTACAGGCCTCCGTTTCTTCACGGTATATGGTCCTTGGGGACGTCCAGATATGGCCTACTTTTCTTTCACTAAGGCCATTTTAGAAGGCAAGCCCATCGATGTCTATGACTACGCCGAAATGAGACGCGATTTTACCTATATTGACGACATTATTTTAGGGATTATCGCTGCAATCGATCTCGAGGCTAAATGTGAACTTTTTAATTTAGGCCATCATCACCCCGAATCGGTAGAGACACTTGTTCACATCATCGAAAAGCATGTGGGTAAAAAAGCAATTTTAAACCACCTGCCTAAACAGCCTGGGGATGTCACAGTCACCTATGCCGACA
>Ga0207113_1084_pt1 | contig 28865 bp, 27 predicted proteins | sample Alteio_BWMinHeat_69_FD_153559 | JGI IMG/M metagenome (GOLD analysis project Ga0207113, IMG submission 153559) | Enriched cells from forest soil in Barre Woods Harvard Forest LTER site, Petersham, Massachusetts, United States -... | ecosystem: Environmental > Terrestrial > Soil > Temperate forest >... | reverse complement strand
AACCCATAGGTTGACCTATGGTGGTCATTTAGATAGTTCTGGTTCTCGGACCGATGTTCCTCAACTTTAATCATAGAAAGGAGTCTTACGGAAATGCAATCAGTGCCACAGGGAAATGCATCAGGAATGGACGTGGCCATCCTTATGCAAAATTTTTCATAAGCTTTGACTCTGGCCAATAAGTCGGCTCAAGACGAAATAAAGAGGACATTAGAGGCTTTTAGTAATTTCATTAAAAAAATTCAGGCACAGCAAGAAGCTCAGGCTAAAGAAAATAAAGAGTTGAAAGATCGCTTGACGAAATCGGAAGCCGCTCTAAAAGATAACAAAACTGCACATGATGCCGAGATGAAAGCTCAGGGCGTTCTGATAAGAAAGATTTGACATTTAACGAATAAAATATATAATTGGCACCTTCCATAACTGTAAGGGAGCCGACGATATGTTATGGATGTTGTATTTAAGGAAGATGCTTCGTTAAGCGATACAGGTTATAGCGCAGAGAATATGTCTTTGATTAGACGCCTCGCAGCGAACATAATAAGAATAGTTGATCCAGAAAGAGGAGTGGCGGATGCTAGGCGCAATGCAACGTATGAACCTAAATATTTGAGAGGATTGCTAGCAAAAGTGTTTGTAAACTAATTTTCATCAGAACACCCTGGATGAAAGCTAAGGAGAAAGAAACTAAAAGTCAAAATAAACTCATACAGCAACTACAACAGAGCCTTGACACGTTAAGTGCGGAAATAACAAATATAAGAAAAATATTAGATGAACGTCAAAACAATTCTTAGAACACACACATGATGTGTAACTGCTCATAAAGTGGAGGTAAACGCCCATTTTTCAAAAGGCCATCAGGCTTAGAATGCAGTTACAAGGACTAAAAAAATGTGTGTGCCTCCACTTTATGAGCACTTACCATGATGTAACCCATAAATGGAACTATGGTGGTAGTTTAAATAGTTCTTGGACTAATGGCCCTAAGATTTAATATCAGGAAAAAATCATTATGCAAGTAGCATCACAAGAAAACGTACCAGGAATGGACGTGGCCATCCTTATGCAAAATTTTTCATAAGCTTTGACTCTGGCCAATAAGCCGGCTCAAGATGAAATGAAGAGGACATTAGAGGCTTTTAGTAATTTTATTAAAAAAGTTCAGGCACAGCAAGAAGCTCAGGCTAAAGAAAATAAAGAGCTAAAAGAGCGTTTGATAAAAACGGAAGCCGCTCTAAAAGATAACAAAACCGCACATGATGCCGAAATAAAAGCTAAAGATAAAGCGGTTGATGATTTAACAAAAGCTAATGTAAAGATTACTCAGCGGATCGCAACATTAGAAGCAAAAGTTCTTGAATTCATTACTAAGAATGAATTTGATTTACACAAATTGGCAATGGATCTGCTAGAACGGCGATTTTACCGACATTGCCATCGTGATGTCCTCGGTAATCGAGGCCCTTTTGTTTATAATGAAGGGGCTTTAGACTTTGGATAATGCGAGTTAGGAACTGTTCAACAATAAATTGAACGATTCGGCTGCGTAAAAGCTCCCGCGGCTGAACGATCGCAAACGGATGAATATTAATAATAGACCTCTTTCAAAACTAAGGGTTCGTCGATTTTTGGGTTCTTTTGAGCCGATTTTCGATTTCAAATTATAGGGGTAATATCACAATCGTATATGACCCCTATAATTTGAATCGAAAAGCGGCCAAAATAATCCCAAAAATCGACGAACCCTTAGTTTTGAAAGGGGTCTAATATTGAATCGATTGCTTTGATCCATCAAAATCGTAGCGAGAATTGTTGCAATTTGTTAGGATGGTGACAAAAATTTTCAGGAGGTTGTTATGCTGCGTCAGGTTTTGATGCTCCGCATGTTGCTGTTGGCATTTGTAATGATGATTGCTGCCGTTGGGTGCAGTGGACCTCGTTACGTCGATTATTTTCCTTATCATGATAACGGTGTTCCAAAACCAAGAATCGCTTTAATGCCGGTAGTTGACTCCTCCAATTCCGATATTTCTTGGGATCTGTCTCAGGAGTTTTCTCGTTCTGTTTATTATGACTTAATGAATAGTGGTGAGCTTTATGTTTTATCGCCTGCTGAGATCGGTCCAGCATGGGATAAATCAATAGACTGCTTTGATGTCGACTTGAGTTTTACAAGAGAATTTTGTGAGGCAGATTTTGTTGTGGCACTTGATTTAATTCAGCATGAAGTCATCTCTTGTGACCCTACAAATAAGGGAGCTCTTTCACCTGCCGAATGCCATGCATACAATCGCGTGCTGACCCTTGCGATACGTGCTCGTGTGATCGATGTGCGTAGAGAGCAACCCAGAGTGATTTTATACGAAATCATTAAAAGCAACTATATCCTAACCCCTCCTTATGAAATTGTCGGTTACGCGGATCAAACATTCAATAGTCCGGGCTATAGCACAACCCCATGTGGAATTGCTCATTATCGAATGGTAGAAAAGATCGTGTCGCGCCTTGAAGACGTTGTCAGGTGTGCACGTTGATTGAACTAGACCAATATTTATTCGGGCTTATCACCCTCATTTGTATTGGTCTTTTTATTTCCTGGTATGCCTCTAAATGTGGATATTATCAACTTCCACAGTCTGCGTCGTCTTCTGTTTTAATATCTATTCCTGGGGAGCTGGTTTTTCTTGCCTTTCTTATTTTTTTTATAGTCGAATTGGTACTAGTTCCTGGAGTGTATCTCTCTTGGAAAGAGCTAGTTGGAGATACTGTCATGGCCGATTCTAATGGGAAAAGCTGGATGAATATGATAGGAACTGTCCTGCTCTCAATCGTATTATGGGGCTTCTGTCGCCGTCTCGATCCCGTTTATTTTAATCAGGTATGGGGACAGTCTACTACGAATCGATTTTTCAATTGGTTGATGGGAGCAATGACATGGTTGATCGCTTATCCTTGGGTCATGGTGATCGGTCAGTTTATGACTCTTGTTTTATCATTATTTGGATATGATTCTCATCATGATCAAGTCGCTGTCGAGCAGGTTAAGGAGGCATTGTCAGATCCTCTTTTGTTAACCGTTACCGTAATTGTTGTCGTAGGCATTGTTCCCTTCATTGAAGAGTTGTTATTTCGCGGTTTTTTGCAGACCTGGCTTAAGTTTTTTTTGGGACGTTATCAAGCAATCGCAGTGACCTCTTTGATTTTTGCTTCTTTTCATTTTTCTACTTCTCAGGGGATTGAAAATATTGAATTTTTGCTAGCCCTATTTGTGTTGTCTTGTTATTTGGGATTTATCCGCGAGCGGCAGAATTCTTTATGGGCCTCAATCGGTCTTCATAGCACATTCAATTTGATTACGATCACATTCCTTATCGCGATGTCGACACACTAATTGTTTTGACATCGGAGAGAGAGAGTTCTTTAACAGTGAGTATGAATGGAGCAATATAAATAGATTCCCCTTTTTGAGGAGGATGATCTAGATGAGTTATAAACAGTTTTCCTAATGTTGTTGTCGGGTCATGGTTAAGAAGAACGTCAAATTGGGAGTTAAATTCGCCCACCGTCATATTTCCTGCTACCGTTTTATCGATCAACACGAGTTGCAGATGTTTTTTTGTTCTGGGGTTTCCAGTGTAGGAAAACTTACCGAAAATTTCTTCCAAAATATCGTCGAGTTGCATGATCCCGATTGCCTTTCCCGCACTATCTAAAATGATGGCAACACTTTCGCTGTTCGTACGAAATTGTTTTAATGTCTGCACCATTGTCGTCATCTCAGAAATAAACCAGGGAGGTTTAGCATAGTCGCGTACCCGTTGAGTAGAATTGGCTCGAATGAGATCGCGTGGGTAGGCTATAGCAATGATGTTTGATGGTGTATCTTTGTAAATAGGGACATAACTCGCATTATTTTTGCTGAGCAATACCTCCATATCTTTGACTGTAGCTTTGGACGGCAATGAAGCAATCTTATTCAGAGGCTCCATAATTTGTGTGACTGTTTTTCCTCTCAATGTGAAGATGTTGGTTGTAATCGCATTAAACTCGACATTATTGCGGTCCAGTGGATCTTCCTCATTTTGTTCTTCAAGTATTTTTTGGAGTTCCTCTTGTGTCAAGTAGAGGTTAGCCTCATTTTTATTGCCTCCGATAAAGTAATTACATATTTTAGAAGTCATGTCTACAAGCCATAGAAGCGGAGTCATGATTTTTGCAGAGGTATAAAGAAGGGGAATCCCAAGCATAGCGACGTGCTCAGGGTAGTGTCGAGCGGCAAACATAGGAGCAAGCTCTCCAAAAATGACAACGAGAAGAACCTGAGTGAGAGGGGCGATGTCGGGGTCTAATCCAATAGATGAATAAAATTCCCTTGCACATTCAGAACCAACAACAAGAGCGAAGTTAACGCCAATGAGGGTAGTACCAAAAAGCCGCGAGGGATTTTGCAAAAGATCGTTTAGCCAGATTGCTCTTTGGTTTCCCTTGGTGACGTAATATTGTAGACGTACTTTGTTAAAGGAAACACACGCCATTTCAGACATTGAATAGAATGCGAGAATCACGATCGAAATAAAGTTGCAAAGGAGCCAAATCAAGGCATCTGTACTCATTTTGATTCCAATTTTTGAATGTATAGTTTGCGTATCCTCGTCGGATCGGCAGCCAAAACCTGAAAGAGAAAACCGTGGGTTTTAAATTTTGTCCCTTCTTTGGGGATCTCTTGCAGCTGTTCTATTAACCATCCACCGATCGTTAAGATATTACTGTCACTTTTGAGATCTGCGTGAAAGACATCATTGAAGTCTTGAAGTTCCATGCGCGCGGTTGCGATAATTTGATTTGGGCCAGCAACCATATAAAAGCTTTCAGTGTCGCGTAAATCAGAAATCTCCCCAATGACTTCTTCGGCAAGATCCTCTCTAGTAACAAGTCCTGAAATTGAGCGATACTCATCGACGACGAGAGCAATCACTTGTTTATGCTCATCTAAATGCCTCCCAAGTAATTTTGCAGGCATGTTTTCAGGAATATAAAGAGGTTTGACGAGGTGTTCGATAAGCGATTTGCTATTCATAATTTGACGGCGATGTAAGAAAAACTGCCTCGCCGTGATAATACCTAAGACATTTTCTAAAGTTCCATTGCAAACAGGAACGCGCGAGCATTCCTGATCGACAAAGAGGTAAATGAGTTTGGATAAAGGGTCGTTAATGTCGTAAAAGAGAATGTCTTCACGTGGTCTCATCAGCTGTTTTACAGTGGCGTCCTGGAGATTGAGAAATCCCCAGATCAGCTCGAGTTCCTCTTGATTGAGAACCCCATGCTCCTGAGATTTTTCCAGCACATGCTTTAACTCTTCCTTGGAAATGCTTTCTCCTCGTCTTAAGAAAAAAAATAAAATACGCGAAATGGGTGTCGTGACTCTAATAATGAGGTTTTTAAGAGGAGCGAAAAAGTTTTGTAAAAAATTGATCATCGGAGCGACATAATCGGAAAGAGTAATGTTATTTTTTAGCCCGATGTATTTGGGCATGATTTCACCGAAAAAAAGCATCAGTACGAATGGGACTGCTATTTTAAAAGTCCAGTCGGCATTTTCCCCAGACATATGCGACGTTGTGTTCTGAATCAGGATATTGACTAGTGTATTTAGCATGAAGACAGTGACGAGTAGATCTCGTGGTTTTAATAGAAGCCTTGCGATGAGACGTCTTTTCGGATTCGAGCTGCTTTCATACGCCCTGATTCTTGTCGATGGAAGGGAAAATAAAGCAGTTTCAGACGCTGAAAAAAAACCGGAGCAGAAGATAAGAAAAAGTAATGTGATAGCCGAGATGACCATGTCAATTACCAAGGGAGTGTAGGACCTCTTCTCGATCGGTAAATAAGACTTTTACCTGATCGTCTTTGACTAATCCCAGTCCGTTGATTAACGTGAGCTCTACCCATTCAGGGTCGCTTTGGCTATTCACTTGCAACATTAAATTCTCCCTATGAATAGAGGCGAGAGCTTTTTCTTTTTGCAATTCGAGATATTGATGCTGTAGTTTATCGAAATCGTCAACATGCTTGCTTAACCCTCGTTCATAAAACACATAACAGCAAATCACAAATAAAATCAACCACCATGATTGAATCACGTTTTGTGTGAGTTGTTTTTTTGTTTGTGAATTGAAAATTTTCATCATTTGGTATTAAGTGGAAAGCCTGCTCGGGACAAGAGAAAACGAATCACTTGAATGGGGTGGCGGCATAGGTAGATGAAAATACGGAAATAGGTTGCTTGGCTTAATGGTTTCTGGATGACATGTGGAAGCTGCTTCAAAGTGTCTTGTAGCCAGTCGTTGTGAATGAAGAAAAATGGGGAAGGAGGAGCTTTGAGAGGGAAAAAATTGATTTGTTTTGTTTCATCTCCAGTCGTAATTGAACCTGCAAAAGGAACGCACTCAAACAGAAAAGTATGGTTGGAAAATCGATTCACCGGAGAATAGATGGCAACTGAGCGGCTGATTCTTACATCGAGACCGGTCTCTTCTTTCACTTCGCGGATCACTGCTGCTTCCGGAGATTCCCCCTCATCGACGCCACCTCCAGGCAACGTCCAAATTGGGACATCTCTTCTTTTGATTAATAGAATATGATCTTTCTGTTGATTGAAAATGACAGCTGAAACGCTGCGCGCGTCTGATTGATGAAGAATTGCCATAATATCACCTTTTATTTTGACACTTCAGGTAATACTTTGATGTTGTCAATTAATTTTTCATTCTCCGTACTGATTCGTCTCTTTAGTTTTTTGATATCTTCCTCCGGAGGCAAATCTTCCGGAAAAATATTGCTTTTTGCCAGCAAGCTGCGCACATCTTGATTATTTTTTATATGTTCATTGGTAATTTGTTTTTCTCCTAACAGACCTTCCTTTTTGACATTAAAATGAGTGATTTCCCCAGCAAAATCTTTGGCTTTGATGGTAATCGTCGGTAAAAAATCTGCTAATGGTCGTGATTCTGGAATGCCTAATTTGCGTTTCATTTGGATTGTTGTAAAACCACCGAAGAGAGCTTGATCCCCTTTACTTCTTATTCTTGCAAATCCTTGGTCATCAACTCCATGTTCGTATAGAGCCGCAGACAATTCTCTTTCTGTTTGAGACAGCTTTTGTCGAGCTTCAAGCCGTTCGACCAGACCTATTCTTTTCTCAAGAAGTTCTTGTTTTCTAGTTTGCAATGCAAAATAACTTTGTGCAAAAGCTATGGTATCTTTTCTTGGGTCCCCATTTTGAGCAATAAGATAACAAGCATATCTAGATAGCATGATATCTGGAATTTCTCTGGTGCCTCCAGAACCTATAGAAACCATTTTCCCGACGTCGGAAAAATGGTCTAAAATGACGTGTGAGGAGTTTTGACAAGCAAGTTTGGCTTTCTCAATGACATTTAAAAAGTTGCTCCATTTATCATATTCAAGAAGTTCTTGAATATCCCTTGCCATCCAAAATTCAACGCCTTGCTCCATATGCGCTGATTCTTCAAAACTTTTAGTAAGTTTTGCTATCATTTCTTTTTTCATATTTTTACCTTATGTAGATGAAAAGTAGCAACTTCTAAATTTCGTATTTCAGAACTTGGAACTGAAAGATAAAAAGCTCTCTGTAATATATACGTGAACCCCTTAAAACAATAAAGGACACTTCCTCATTAGAGAAGTGTCCTAGGTATGCCCAAGATAGGACTCGAACCTACACACCTCACGGCACCGGAACCTAAATCCGGCGTGTCTACCAATTTCACCACTTGGGCAAGCGATGACGGAATTCTATCTTGTTCGCCTCTTTACGTCAATCGAATTATTCATCACAAAAAAACAGGGGTGCAATAAAAATATTGGTTGATATTTTTAGTTGGACTCACTACCAGAACTTATTCATCACGCTATTATTATGGACTAAGGACAAAGGACCTTAAGGAGGCCAAGGACGTAAGGAAAAACGACTTTGAGGCTCTTACGTCTTTTGGATCCCTAGTCCTTGGCGTCCTTAAGGTCCTTGGTGTCCTTAAGGTCCTTTGTCCTTTTGTTTTCGTTTTGATCTTGTTTCTAAATTCGATGAACGTATAACATTTGAGCTCATACCGGAGGTAAATGTATGTCTGAAACGAACGTCCCTAATAAATCTAGTAAAATGGAAAAACTCGTCGCTTTATGTAAACGACGTGGTTTTATTTTCCAATCGTCTGAAATTTATGGGGGACTCAACGGCTTTTGGGATTACGGTCCTCTGGGAGTGGAATTAAAACGCAACATCAAAGAAGCATGGTGGCATGACATCGTAAGAGCCCCAGCGTTCGGTGCTGATGGCAATCTCATTGATATGGTGGGGGTCGATTGTTCAATTATCATGAATCCCAAAGCCTGGGTTGCCTCTGGTCACGTGGGTGGTTTCAGCGATCCGATGGTCGATTGCCGCGAGACAAAGAACCGTTATCGCGCCGATCATCTCGTGTGCGGTGAAGTCGTGGCAATGCAAAAAGGTGCGCTTCGCTCATTTGGAGTTTTAGCTGCGCTTGAAGGAGATGAGGCGATTGCTTCGTGGACGAAAAAGGCAGAAAAAATGGTGAAAAAAAATGGAGGGGGAGAGCTCAACCCTATCGTTGAATTGATTCCTTACGTAGCTCTTTCTAGTGAACTTCAGAAACAGGTCATAGGTCCCGATGTTGATCAACCAGGAACTCTCACTGAGCCACGTCAGTTTAATTTGATGTTTAAAACATTTGTGGGAGCTCTCGAAGACCCATCGGCAATCGCTTATTTGCGTCCTGAAACAGCTCAAGGGATCTTTGTCAATTTCCGCAATGTGATCGATACAAGTCGAGTGAAAGTTCCTTTTGGAATTGCCCAGATAGGAAAAGCCTTTCGTAACGAAGTGACTCCGAGGAATTATATTTTTCGCTCCAGAGAGTTTGAACAAATGGAGATAGAGTTTTTTGTTAAACCGAGTGAAGCTGCTATTTGGTATGATTTCTGGAGAAAACGTCGCTTTGACTGGTGGCAGTCGATTGGTATTTCAAGTCAGAACCTAAGATTGAGAGAGCAAGATAAAGGTGAGCTTGCTCATTATGCAAAAGAAGGTGCTGGTAGCAGTGATATCGAGTACCGTTTTCCATTTACCGATCCCGGATTTGGTGAACTTGAAGGGATTGCTCACCGTACCGATTATGATTTACGTCAGCATGCAGAGCATTCGAAGTTAGGAGATCGGTTTAAATACTTTGATCAAGAGGCAAACGAACATTATTTTCCTCATATCATAGAGCCTTCTGCCGGAGCTGATCGTGGTGCCTTGGCGTTGCTTTGTGAGGCCTATACGGATGACCCAGGACGTCCCAGCGGTGTTGTGATGAAATTCCATCCTCGCATGGCTCCATTAAAAGCAGGGATATTTCCATTAGTCGATAAAGATGGACTTAGCGACATGTCGCGCAACTTATACATGGAACTCGCTAAAAAATGGAATGTGCAGCTCGATGTGAAACAGACGATCGGAAAGCGTTATGCACGTATGGACGAGGCGGGAACCCCATTCTGTTTCACCCTTGACACGCAAACTCTGGAAGATCAGACGGTAACCGTGCGCTATCGCGACACTTTGCAACAGGAAAGAATCGCCCTTGCACAGGTCTCTAAATTCCTTGCAGATAAGATTGAAAATTAATCAATGCGAAAAGTTCCGACAGCTTGCGTGTTTAGATTCCCTTTTTCCCATTCACTCATGAGTTTGGGGTTGGTAAGCCTCCCTAAGGTACGCAGACCAACTCCGAGAACCGTCATTTGAGCCAATGCAAAAAGAGAGAGTTTGATAATGGCTCCGCTAATGAAAAATATCCCAGCAATCACAGAGGGATAGAATATCATTGTAGCAACAAACAAAGCCGCTATTGTCAATGCGATAATCATTAGTGGATGCCTACTGTTGGATATCGAAAAATCTGCTGGTTTTAGAAGTGGGTATACCAGGAAATCCCCAAGACGTTCGCATGAATTTTTTTCATAGGCAAACGTAGTGTCGGATTCATCCTTTATGGTGAACTCCTTCGCTCCAACAAATCTACAATAGTCTCCAACAGTATTAAATTGAGAAATCATCTTGTTTACTCTGCGTTTGAGCTCGGAGTCGTTGGATTTCACTATTCGTCAATTTGCAAGGATTCCCTTGATAGTTGGGAAGCGCGTAAAATGCTTTCATCAAGTCTGCATTAGCAAAACGACCAGTAGCTCTTGCACCATATCCCACGATCGTTGTACATGTGAGAAGATAGGCAGCTAAGCGGATGGTCCAAAGAGGAATCTGAGCGAGTTGTTGACCAATAAAAATACATGCTGCTTTAGCAATTAAGGCACTCGTGATTGGGTAGAAAATAAAAGAAATCACGATCAAAGCGATGATTGTCAAAGCAATTGTCACAACGCGGGGATCTTGGAATTGTTTTCCCATCCATTTGATGCTTCTTGGAGTCGACCCAATAACATGAAGAATCCCGTCTCCAGCTTTTTCAACTAGATTTGCAGGGCACCCTTCTCCTCCTCGCAGGTCTTGCTCGCCTGTGACGGCAAATTGCCAGTGATTAATAAAACGGCTGCCAGCATTGGCTTCACAATCGTGTTTAATTGACATTTAATTACTCCTTTTATTTTGTTTAATTATATTTGAAATTTGGATGATATATTAGATATTACTTAATGTCAATTATAATTAATGAAAATGTATATTATGGACACTGTGGACATTATGGACACTGTGGACATCATGGACTATAGATGAAAATTAGTCAATGATAGTCCACAGTGTCCATAATGTCCACAGTGTCCATAATGTCCATAGTGTCCATAGTGTCCATAATGTCCACTATGTCCATTGAAATGACTCTTTTTCGATTGTTTTATATTTTTGCAGCTACTAAAATGTCGTTATTTCGTTTTTCAAATTGGAGGTTAAGTGGAACATCAACAATCTGTTGTCCCTCATTTTGGTCGCATTATTTCTGCCTTGTTTCTCGTCGCCGGTACATGTATCGGAGGGGGAATGCTCGCACTGCCTGTCGCGACCGGAATGAATGGTTTCCTCCCTTCATTAACTGTGATGTTTATCTGCTGGGCTGCGATGACAGCCAGTGCTTTGCTCCTTCTTGAGGTGAGCATGTGGATGGAGGAAGGGGTTCATTTAATCACCATGGCTTCCCGCATTTTGGGAGTTCCTGGCAAGGTTATCAGCTGGATCCTTTATCTATTCATTTGTTATGCTTCTCTAGTTGCTTATACTGCGGGTGGAGGGATGCAGATTGCTGCTGTTGCAAATAATTATTTTGGGTTTTCCCTTTCAAACGAACTGGGCGCTGTGATCTTTATTCTCCTTTTTGGAGGACTTTTTTATCTGGGTAATGAGATCATCGGACGAGTTAATACCATGCTGTTTGGTGCTATGGTACTCGCTTATGTCATCCTTATTGGGATAGGCATTCCAGAAATCAACCCTGAGCTTCTTTTTTACCGCCAATGGTCTGGGACATGGATGGCAATTTCCTTGATGCTCACCACATTTAGCTTCCAAACAATGGTCCCAAGTCTAACCCCCTATTTAAAAGCCAACGCAAGGGCTTTGCGTATTTCTGTTATTGGGGGAACCCTGCTGACGTTTTTAATTTATGCTATCTGGTTAGTTTTAGTTTTAGGTATTGTTCCAGTCGAAGGGGAAAAAGGATTAACAGCAGCTTTTGTTGCTGGTGAACCCGCTACACAATTTCTTCGTGAACATGTGCAAGGCGAGTGGGTTTATGTCGTTGCTGAATATTTTGCTTTTTTTGCTATCGTCACCTCATTTTTTGGAATTGGATTTGGACTTTATGATTTTCTTGCCGACGGGTTGAAAATTAAGAAACAAGGAATAGGACAGGTAATACTCGGCCTGCTTCTTGTAGTCCCAACTTTGATTTGTGCGACCTATTTTGAAAGGATCTTTTTAGTTGCTCTGGAGACAACAGGTGGGTTCGGTGACACTGTTTTAAATGGTTTAATTCCTGTAGCAATGGTGTGGATGGGAAGATACCATCTTGGACTCAGTCAGTCTGATAGTTTTCGTCTTGGCGGCGGCAAACCTGTTCTCATCATCGTTTTTGTATTTTTCTTGGTGGCCTTTCTCCTTGCAGTAGCATCTCAGTTCGGCATTATCTGAATTTTATTTTTTGACATGATGAAATTATTTTTCTGGGCGGTTCTATTTTTTTTACAACGCATATCCGCGCTGTACTCTCTTGCTGATATTTCACTTATTGTGATTGATTTGAAATATAATGGGAAACAAGGAGTGAAAATTTGCGAGCTCCAGCCAGGCTCTTTTTCAAGGTTTAGTGGATGTGATTTTTTTGGAAAAAGAAACAACCCAGATGTCCCTCCAGAAGAAATTAATGTCATTCCTAAAATGTATTGTGACCTCATTTCTCAATATGGAATTCCTCTTTGCTTTACCAAACCCATCTACCAGAAAATGGAGCAAGAATTCTTGGAGCGAGGGTGGGCCATGGTGTCCTCTCCCAAGAAGTTACAATCAAAGGTTATAGGAACTGTAGGAGATCCAGACAATATATCCGATTATGAATACTTTTTTTTCTCAGTTAAAAATGATGAGATAAGTCCCCCTTATAGAGGTTCTTTTTCGAAAATTCTATTTTTGGATTGGGCAGTACTTCCATATGGTCAAGATAAATCGTTGATGAATCAACTTTTTGATGCCAGTGAAGAAACAAAAATACTAAGACCACGGTGGAAGAAGTATCTAAAAGGCAGCTCAAATCAGTTGGTAAACACAATTCTCAATGATATCCCAAGCGACAGGTTGGTGATAAAACCTTTAAAATCTACCATGGGACGCGGCGTCATTATTTTAGATAGAAATGATTTAAAGGGTACCTTGAAATATATTTTCGATTCTAATAAAGAGATTTTAATAGAAGATTCTGACAGATCATACTCTCATTATGCAAAAGATGGAAATAAGTTCTTTATTGTCGAAGAATTTATTGGTTCAGATCCTATTTTTATTCCTGAAGGAGGAGAATTGCCCTACGACTGTACGATGCGTGTAATTGCTGTATTATCTTACAATCAACATCTGGCTGACATCACCTTTTTGGCAGGATACTGGTATTCTCCAAGAAAACCGATTGGGGGTTCCGATTCACTTATTGAATGTCATAAGGCTAAAGGAGCCTTTTTTTCAGAAGTCAATGCTGAAATCATGGAGGAGGTGCAAAACCAGCTCCGACCAGGACTTCTAGCTCTTTACAATAAAATGTTGGTTTATTAAATAAGAATTTTTTATATAGAACCTTAATTTCGAAAGAGGTTCATTAAAAAATTTATGTTTCGGTGTATAAAAATAACGTTGTGGGCGTTTCTGTGTTTTTTCCTTTGTTTGGTTTTTTCCATTTATCTAACACTGCCCGATGTCAAGCTTCTTGTCCATGAGAATCCTAAGACAACTGCATTTATTGAATTGTGGCGAGCGCAACGCAAGAAAGAGGATTTTAAATTACAGTGGGATTGGGTTAAACTAGATCTGATTTCCCCCTTTTTATTGAGCGCAGTAGTCAGATGTGAAGACCCTTATTTCTGGAGTCATCATGGGGTTTGTTGGGTGCAGATTAAACACGCATTAGTCGAGAATTTATGTTCCTTGAGTTTTAGACGAGGAGGGAGTACGATCACTCAACAAGTGGCTAAAAACCTCTATCTTTCCCCCTCTAAAAATTTGGTGCGTAAATTACGGGAATGGTTCATTGCCAGGGAATTAGAACATTATTTAACCAAGCAAAGAATACTTGAAATTTACTTAAATATCGCTGAGTGGGGAGATGGTATTTTTGGAATTGAAGCGGCTTCTCGTTATCGATTTAATAAAAGTCCTTCAAAGTTAACCCAAAGGGAAGCTCGTTATTTAGCACTCATTTTACCTTCTCCCGTTAAACTTCCCTCTAAGGAAAAGATGAAGAAATTAGATGACTTGGAATGGTTTAATCTAGAAGGGGTTCTTCTAAAAGGTCGAGAATTCTCCCTCAATAAAAGCCGTACCACTAACCTGAATGTTGCTTCATGTAGAGTTTGAGAGCCTCTTGTTTCATTCTTAGGTGAAGACTGTAAAGCCCGTTTGCTCGTCCTGGTGTCAAACTGATATCAATTCCTAGGTCTTTTAAGTAGGTAGGGGGGCATTTTAAGATTGTCTCAGGCAATTCTCCGCTATAAACCATGATGAGGATTGCTGCTAGTCCCGCAGAAATTAGAGCATCGGACTCGCCGAAAAAAATCACTTTATCACCTTCTAAATGGGTTGAAAGGTACATTTTGCTTTGGCATCCAGTAACGAGATTCTCTGGTATTTTTTTTTCTTTCGGTAGAGGAGAGAGATTTTTGCCTAGCTCCATAAGTTTCTGATACTTAAGGTCGGTTGTCGTGCACGTAGAAAAAAGACCTCTTACTTGCTCTTGTTTTTTTAGGCAAGACTCAAACATAATGGTTACCTTGTTTTTTTGGGGAATGATATCACAACATTATCGTTAAGTTCAATGGGGCTTTCTTTTTTGGGTGTGATTAAAAATTGTACGCTATAGTTTTTTCAGAGCCACTCGACATTGGGGTCTGGCTTGGTATTCTGATATTCTGGAGGGGGGCATGGGGTCAGGCTTGGTATTCTGGTATTTTGGTGTCCATCGTTATAGACTAGGCAACGAATACCAAAATATCAGAATACCAAGCCAGACCCCAATGCCTCTCCACAGAATACCAGAATACCAAGCCTGACCCCAGTGTCGAGTTGCTTTGAAAAAATTGCCAATGTACAACTTTTAATCACACCCTTCTTTTTTCTTGACATTTATCGTTGAAATGTTATCCTGCTAGACATTCAATTGTATTAGATGTGATTCAAAATTTGAATGCCGTTTGGTACAAAAGTCCTTTTTTAGCACGATTAATGTATTGGGTATGACAAAAGAAGATACTATAAAATTCGAAGGCGTTGTGGAAGAGTTGCTTCCAAATATGACATTTCAAGTGAAGTTACAGAACGGCATGGTGGTAATGGCTCACTTGTGTGGTAAGATGCGCATGAAAAATATTCGAGTGCTTGTCGGGGATAATGTGACAGTTGAAATGTCTCCCTATGACTTGACAAAAGCTCGTATCACTTTCCGTCAAAGATAATTTCTTTGATAAAAAGGGTTGATTTTTTTTTGTCGACTTTCTATACTCGTAAGTTTTTAAGTCGGGGAGTATTTCCGACTGTAAATTTAGTCGCTATTGAAAGGTGCTTGAAGCACAAAATAGAAAGGTCGCCCAGATAGCTCAGGGGTAGAGCACTTGCATGGTAAGCAAAAGGTCGTAGGTTCAATTCCTATTCTGGGCAGAAAGTAAGAGAAGGAGTTACAAGACTCTGAACCGATGGCGGTTGCAGGTGTTGTATATTTTTTATTAATCAAATTTGGATTCAGGAGTTAGAAATGGCAAAAGAAACCTATCAGCGCAAAAAACCACACGTCAACATCGGTACCATTGGCCACGTTGACCACGGCAAAACAACGCTTACAGCTGCAATCACAAAGGTGCTTGCTCAATCCGGCGGTGCAAAATTCCGCGATTACGCCTCTATTGATAATACCCCAGAAGAGAAAGCTCGTGGTATTACCATTAACTCAACACACGTTGAGTATGAGACCGAAACACGTCACTATGCACACGTCGACTGCCCAGGCCACGCCGACTATGTCAAAAACATGATTACAGGTGCTGCCCAGATGGACGGCGCAATTCTCGTTGTTGCTGCTACAGATGGTGCGATGCCTCAAACACGCGAACACATTCTTTTGGCTCGCCAGATGCAAGTACCTGCAATCGTGGTATTCCTCAATAAAGTCGATATGCTTGGTGAAGGGGATCAAGAATTGTTGGATCTCGTCGAAATGGAATTGCACGAATTGCTTGAGTCAAAAGGCTATAAAGATGTGCCAATTATTCGTGGTTCAGCTCTTAAAGCTCTCGAAGGCGATCCTAAGTACGTCGAAAGCATCAAAGAATTGATGAAAACTGTCGATGAAAAAATCCCAACACCGGCACGTGAAGTGGATAAGCCATTCCTTATGCCAGTTGAAGACGTATTCTCCATCTCTGGTCGTGGTACTGTAGCAACTGGTCGTGTAGAACGCGGCGTTGTAAAAGTGGGTGATAAGCTACAACTCGTAGGCCTTGGTCAAACTCGCGAAACGATCGCTACTGGCCTTGAAATGTTCAACAAAACACTCGACGAAGCTCGCGCTGGGGAAAACGTAGGTATTCTTCTACGTGGACTTGAAAAAGGCGATGTCGAAAGAGGGATGGTTCTTGCTGCTCCAGGAGCTGCAAAAGCCCACACAGAGTTTAAAGGACCAGTTTACGTCTTGACAAAAGAAGAGGGTGGACGTCATAAGCCATTCTTTACAGGTTACCGTCCTCAGCTCTATTTTAGAACTACTGACGTTACGGGAACTGTTGAGTTGCCAGCTGGTGTTGAGATGGTTATGCCTGGTGATAACGTTGAAATCAGCGTGAAACTCATCTCTCCTGTTGCTATGGAAGTGGGGATGCGTTTTGCTATCCGAGAAGGTGGTCGTACCATCGGTGCTGGAACAGTGTCTGAAATCATTAAGTAATTGAATGGATAAGGGAGGTGTATGGTAATACATCTCCCTTATTTATTTATTGCTCTCTTGGGTGTGTAGCTCAGCTGGTAGAGCTGCGGTCTCCAAAGCCGCCGGTCGGGGGTTCGAATCCCTCCGCACTCGAAAACGAGATGGTGTACTAGGCATATAACAGTGGAAGTAAAAACAATGGAAGTCAAAAAAACACAACAGTTATCAGCGCCTGCAGATGTTCAAGGTAAAAATTTTTCCGCCAAAGCTGGTGAGGTCTCCACCTTCCTTGCAGAGGTAAAAGAAGAATTCGGTAAAATCAATTGGACGAGTCCGGATGAACTACGTGCTTACACGAAAATAGTTGTTGCAACAACATTTCTTTTTGGCATGGGTATTTATTTCATGGACGTGATCATTCAGGTTGTATTGAACACCCTGGGTTCCGTGGTGCGCTTGTTCGGTGGTTAGGAACTGTTCAACAATAAGTTGAACGATTGGGCTGCGTAAAAGCTCCCGCGGTTGAACGATCGAAAACTGCCCCATATTAGAATATAGGGTTGTTTTCGATCGATTTAACCGCGGGGCTTTGACGCAGCCAAATCGTTCAATTTATTGTTGAACAGTTCCTTAAGGAACTGTGCAATAATAAGTTGAACGAAAAGCGGTGTAGCATATGCATAATTGGTTTGTATTACAGGTTTTTTCTTCACAAGAAAAAAAAGTGAAGAAAGCACTTGAGGAGCAAGGAGAGACTGGGGATGGAGCAGGCTTTATCGAAAAAGTTTTGCTTCCTACTGAAAACGTCTCAGAAGTGAAAAAAGGACAGCAAAAAGTCGTTGAAAAACGACTCTGGCCTGGATACTTGCTTATCAAAATGCACCTGACGGATGATTCGTGGCACTACGTGAAGAAAACGCCTGGAGTTATCGATTTCCTTGGCGGAGACAAGCCCACAGCTCTCTCTGATGCGGAAGTGGAAGGAATTTTACACGATCTGGAAGATAAAAAACAGACTGTGATACAGAAACATAAAGTTAATGTTGGCGATCGAGTGAAAATTATAGAGGGCGTGTTTGTCAACTTCACAGGTACTGTGACTAGCGTATTCCATGATAAAGGAAAGGTGAGTGTACTAGTTTCCATTTTTGGACGTGAAACACGCGTTGATGATTTAGATTTTAATCAGATAGAAGAAATTAGCGAAGGGGCAGAAGGTTAAGGTATATTATGTCAAAAAAAGTTGTTAAAATTATTAAGTTGCAGATCCCTGCTGGCAAGGCTAACCCCGCACCACCAATCGGTCCTGCGTTAGGTGCTGCTGGCGTTAATATCATGGCATTTTGTAAAGAATTTAACGCAAAGACTCAAGGTAATGCAGGAGATATCCTACCAGTTGTTATCACTGTGTATGCAGATAAATCTTTTACATTCGTCTGCAAAAAACCACCAGTCTCTCGTCTTCTACTCAAAGCAGTAGGAATCGAAAAAGGCTCAGCGGTTCCTAACCGCGATAAAGTTGCCAAAATCAAACGCGCTCAGGTGCGTAAGATTTCAGAAGAAAAAATCCAAGATATGAATGCTAATGACTTGGATGCGGCTGATGCTATCGTGCTTGGAACGGCACGTTCAATGGGTATAGAACTCGTTGAAGCATAATCTTTGCGCTGTACACACGTGTGTACAGCGTTATACCAAAGGTAACTATTCACCGCTGAGACACTGAGATCACTGAGTGTGGATGAGACTGAGAGAAAAGTAATAAAGAAAAAAAAATCGCACATCGCGTATATGTGATTTTTCTCAAATTCTCATGCTCTCTCAGTGATCTCAGTGTCTCAGCGGTGAATAGTTATAAACAAAGCCATATGTATGTAAAAATGCATTAGGCTGAACAATAGAAGTAGTTGCGATACTCAAGATTGCAGCTACCTCAAAGTGGAGCATATGGGTCGACCAAGTAAAAGAACTCGGGAGATAGCAAAAACATTAGATGTCACAAAGACATACAATGTGAAAGAGGCTGTCGATATACTGCAGAAATGTAAAGGGGTCAAATTCGACCAGTCTTTAGATATCTCAGTGAAAATTGGTGTTGACCCTCGTAGATCAGATCAGCATGTTCGAGGTACTGTATCATTACCGAATGGTACTGGTAAATCGATCAGAATTCTTGTTTTTGCAAGAGGAGATAAAGCTAAAGAGGCTTTAGCTGCTGGTGCCGACTACGCGGGCAACGATGAACTTTTTGAAAAAGTTAACGCGGGTTGGACAGATTTTGATGCTGTCATAGCTACCCCCGATATGATGCGCGATGTAGGTAAACTAGGTAAGGTCCTTGGACCTCGCGGTTTGATGCCAACTCCAAAAGCTGGAACGGTAACGACCGATGTAGTTAAAGCCATTAATGAATTGAAAGCAGGTAAAATCGAGTTTAAACTCGACCGCCACGGTATGGTTAATGTCGCGGTTGGCAAACTTTCATTCACATTGGATAAACTTGTTGAAAACGTCGCTGCATTTCTTCATGCACTCCTGCGCGCAAAGCCAGCGAGCGCTAAAGGGCAGTTTCTTAGATCGATGTATTTATCGTCGACAATGGGGCCTGGTCTAAAAATTGAAGCACGCGATTTAGACATTGCCTAAGGAGGAAATAGACTATGAAACAAGAAAAACAACTCCTTTTGGATGAAGTTAAAGGTCAAATTAAAAATTTTGATTCTTTCGTGATTATGCGCTACACAAAACTCTCCGCAAACAAAGCAAATGAGTTTCGTAGGGAAGTCGCTAAACTAGGGGGCAATGTAGAGGTTATGCGTAAGCGTATCCTTGTCAAAGCGGCCGAATCGGCTGGGATTTCCCTTGATGGTGTAGAACTTCCTGGTCATATTGGCGTGGTATACGCTCAAAATGAGCCTCTTGAAGTAGCTAAAATGGTATTCAAATTCAGTTTGGATAATGGAAAGGCTATTCAGGTGTTGGGAGGTCGTTTCGATGGTCTGACCTATAGTGGGGCAGATGTTGAGGCGTTATCTAAATTGCCAAGTAAAGATGAAATGCGAGCTCAATTGCTTAGCACATTCGAAGCCCCAATGGCACAAACATTGGCGGTTATGGATGCATTGCTGACTAGCGTGGTGCATTGCTTGAAAAATAAATCTGAACAAACTGAAGAGTAGTTTGTTTTTTTAGTTAAAGTTATATAGTAAATTAAAGAGGTAGTACCGTGAGTAACAAAACACAAGAATTAGTTGAAGCTCTTAGTGAGTTGACTGTTTTACAAATGGCTGAATTAAAGACAGCTCTAGAAGAAAAATGGGGCGTTAAAGCCGCTGCTGCCGCTGTGGCTGTTGCTGCTGCTCCTGCAGCTGGAGGAGGAGCTCCTGCAGCCGCTGAGTCAACAGATTTCCAAGTCACATTGGCAGAAGCTCCTGCAGATAAAAAAATTGGCATCATTAAAGTCGTTCGCGAATTGACAGGTCTAGGCCTTAAAGAAGCGAAAGAACTAGTCGATGCTGCTCCAAAAGTCGTTAAAGAAACAGCACCTAAAGCAGAAGCTGAAGAGATTAAAAAGAAACTCGAAGCAGCTGGTGCAAAAGTGACCTTGAAAGGTCTGTAATCACAAATTGTGATGATAATGGGTCGCAAAATGGGCCCTATTTGCTTTTGCTTAGAGGAAATTTTAGCCTGGTTCAAATGAAGGTCATAGTCTTTCTTCTGTCCCCTCTCCGTGTTCTCTGTGCCTCTGTGTTTTATTTTTTTTGAAACACAGAGGCACAGAGAACACGGAGAAGAGGTAAAAAGGGGAAACTGTTATCTACTTTGGATTGTTTTTGAATCATGCCGGAAGAAATTATCTTCTTTTGTGCTTTTGTGTTAAAAAATATAATAGTGAGGTAGTTGCATAACTCTGCATTTGTCGACTTTGAGCGACGAGCCCGAGTTGCGTGATTGCCTCTAGTTTTCAAGCCATACCAGGGAGTCCTTCACGATGCTGAAAAGACCGCCGCAACGCGTTAGCTTTGTCAAAAAGAAAGAAATTATCGATTTGCCAAATCTCATTGAGATTCAGCTTAAATCGTATAATCAATTTTTACAAGCCGATAAATTTCCCAACGAAAGGGAAAATGTCGGACTTCAGGAAGTTTTTAACGAGGTCCTTCCGATCAAGTCATATGATGAGAAGACGATTTTGGAATTTGTCTCCTATAGCCTCGGCGTGCCTAAATATGGGCCAGAGGAATCGATCCGTCGGGGTATTTCTTACAACGTCACCCTTAAGGTTAAATTTCGCCTAACGGACGAAACAGGAATTAAAGAAGAAGAGGTCTACATGGGAACAATTCCCGTGATGACTGAAAAAGGGACTTTTATTATCAATGGTGCAGAGCGCGTGATTGTCTCTCAACTGCACCGATCTCCTGGTATATGCTTTGAACAGGAAAAACATTCGCGTGGCAATATTATCTACTCTTTCCGCATTATTCCTTACCGTGGTAGCTGGTTGGAAGGGGCTTTTGACACAGGCGATCTCATTCATATTTATGTCGACAGGAAAAAACGTCGACGTAAAATTCTCGCAACAACATTCATTCGTGCGTTGGGATATTCATCAAATACCGATATCATAGAAGAGTTTTTCACTGTCCGCAAAGTTAAAATCAAATCGGAAAGAGAGTTTAGTAAGTTGGTTGGACAGATTCTTGCTCAAGATGTTGCAGATGAATCTACAGGTATTGCATTTGGTAAGGCTGCAGAGAAGTTAACGACAGCGATGTTAAAGCGGATGTCTGACGCCGGCATTGAAACGATTCAGATTGCTGAAGGGGCAGATGAAAACCACCCGATTATTAAAATGCTCGCAAAGGATCCTACAGATTCTTATGATGCGGCTCTTAAAGATTTCTATCGTAAAATTCGTCCTGGTGAACCTGCGACACTGGCAAATGCACGTTCCGCAATGATGCGTCTTTTCTTTGATCCGAAACGGTACAATTTAGGTCGTGTAGGTCGTTACAAACTCAACGCAAAGTTAGGAGTTCCAATCAACGATGAGATCTTGTCGATCGTAACGTTGACAAAAGAAGATGTCATTGGCGCCCTTAAATACCTCATCAAACTAAAAGAGGGAGGCGAAGGGGTCTCTGTAGATGATATCGATCACTTAGGTAATCGACGTGTCCGTTCTGTGGGGGAACTCATTCAAAACCAATGTCGCGTTGGCTTGGCCCGTATGGAAAAAATCATCCGTGAGCGGATGAATTTGTTTGATTTCACTTCAGATACTCTTACCCCTGGTAAAATTGTTTCTGCAAAAGGATTGTCGGGTGTCTTGAAAGATTTCTTCGGACGTTCTCAACTGTCTCAATTTATGGATCAAACCAACCCGATTGCTGAATTGACTCACAAACGACGTCTTTCTTCTCTCGGACCAGGAGGTCTTAACAGAGATAGAGCTGGCTTTGAGGTCCGCGACGTCCACTCCAGCCACTATGGTCGAGTTTGTCCGATTGAAACACCAGAAGGACCAAACATCGGTTTGATCACATCGCTTTCTTCTTTTGCGAAAATTAATGAATTCGGTTTCATCGAAAGTCCTTACTGCGTCGTTCGCGATCACGTTGTAACTGATCAAATCGAATACATGACGGCTGATCAGGAAGAGCGTTGTGTCATCGCTCAAGCATCTGCAAAGTTAGATGAATACAATATGTTCAGCGATCCTATTTGCTGGGCACGTTGCAATGGAGAGCCTTCAGAAGTCGATTCAAAGACTGTCACTCATATGGACGTCTCACCAAAACAGCTGGTCTCTATCGTTACTGGATTGATTCCGTTCCTTGAACATGATGATGCTAACCGTGCTCTTATGGGCTCTAACATGCAGCGTCAAGGGGTTCCACTTCTAAGACCAGAAGCTCCTCTTGTGGGTACTGGATTGGAAGCTAGGGCAGCTCGCGATTCGGGTTCTGTTGTGATCGCCGAAGAGGATGGGGTTGTCGATTATGTAGATGGACTCAAAATTGTCATTTCTCCTAAGGGAAATCGTTTAAATAAGAAAACTTACCAACTTAAAAAATTCCTCCGCTCAAATGCAGGTACATGTATCAACCAGCGCCCTCTTTGCCAAATTGGCGATGTGATAAAAGCTGGCGATGTCATTGCTGACGGACCGGCGATCGATAAAGGGGAAATTGCCCTTGGTAAGAACGTCCTTGTTGCTTTTATGCCCTGGTTTGGTTACAACTTCGAAGATGCGATCATTATCTCTGAGAAGTTGTTGAAAGAGGATGCGTTCACTTCGATTTATATTGAAGAATTTGAATTGACAGCTCGAGACACAAAGTTAGGTAAGGAAGAGATCACCCGCGATATTCCAAATGTCTCTGAAGAGGCTTTGGTCAACCTTGGAGACGATGGTATTATTCGCATCGGTGCCGAAGTGAAACCGGGCGATATCCTTGTGGGTAAAATCACTCCTAAGTCAGAAACAGAATTAGCGCCTGAAGAGCGTCTGCTCCGTGCTATCTTCGGAGAAAAAGCTGCTGATGTCAAAGATGCTTCTCTGGTTGTCCCTACGGGAACCGAGGGGATCGTCATGGATGTTAAAGTCTTTAGTCGCCGCGATCGCCTTTCCAAAACGGATGATGAGCTCGTCGAAGAGGCTTCACGCCTTAAAGAAGTTCAAAAAGAGTACAAATCTCAGCAGCTTGAATTGGTCCAACAGCGACGTGAGCGCGTAGGGGCCCTTCTGTTGAATGAACATGCACCTGCAACCATCGTTCACAGAAAGACGGCAGACCTCATTATTGAAGAGGGAGAGTTGATTACTCAAGATGTTCTCACTGCGCTTGAAAAAGAAAATGTGGAAGATCTATTGATGCCTTCTAATGATTTGTATGATGCACTTCGACAGATGCTTCACGATCATGAAATCGCAATGAAAGTCATCGAAACGCAATACAAGGCAGAAATCGAATTCATGCGCAAAGGGGATATCGACCTTGATCCAGGTATCATCCGTCAGGTAAAAGTCTATGTCGCTTCCAAACGCAAATTGGAAGTGGGTGATAAAATGGCGGGTCGTCACGGAAACAAGGGGGTTGTTTCTAAAATCGTTCCCGAGGCTGATATGCCTTACATGAGCGATGGACAGCCAATCGAAGTTATCCTTAACCCATTGGGCGTACCTTCTCGTATGAACATGGGACAGCTTTTTGAAACTCATCTGGGTTTTGCGGCTAAACGTTCGGGTATTTATGTACAAAGTCCTGTGTTTGAAGGATTCTCCGAAAAGAAAATTTGGGAGATGATGAAAGATGCTGGGCTTTCAGAAGATGGAAAGTTTTATCTATTCGATGGATGCACTGGTGAACGCTTTGACAACTCTGTTGTTGTCGGTTATATCTACCTCTTGAAACTCAGCCACTTGGTCGCTGATAAAATCCACGCACGTGCTGTGGGTCCATACTCATTGGTCACACAACAACCTCTGGGTGGTAAAGCTCAAATGGGTGGTCAGCGTTTCGGGGAGATGGAGGTATGGGCTGCAGAGGCTTATGGCGCTGCTTACCTTTTACAAGAGCTATTAACAGTAAAATCTGATGATGTTGCTGGACGCACTCGTATATACGAATCAATTGTTAAGGGGGATAATCTCCTTCATTCCGGTACTCCGGAGTCGTTTAATGTATTGATTAAAGAAATGCAAGGTCTCGGTCTCGATATGAGAACAGAGATGGTAGCAGAATTAAATTAGAGGACGGGGTGGGTATGTCAGAAAAAAAACGGGAAGATACACAATTTGATAAGTTGACGATTAGAATTGCATCTGATGATGTCATTCGCAATCAGTGGTCAGAAGGGGAAATCAAAAAACCTGAGACGATCAACTACCGTACATTTAAGCCTGAAAAGGGCGGTCTGTTCTGTGAAAAAATCTTTGGTCCAATGCGCGACTGGGAGTGTGCTTGTGGTAAATATAAGAAAATTAAGCACAAGGGAATCATTTGCGATCGTTGCGGCGTTGAAGTGACTTTGTCTAAGGTTAGACGCGAAAGAATGGCTCATATTGACCTTGCTGTTCCTGTCGTCCATATCTGGTTTTTTAAAACCATGCCTTCACGCATTGGTAACGTTCTGGGGATGTCCGCGGCGGATCTTGAAAGGGTCATTTATTACGAAGAATATGTCGTCGTCGATCCGGGTACCACACAGCTTGAGAAAAAACAATTGCTCAATGATGTTGAATACCGTGAGGCGCAAGAAAAATATGGCCGCGATGCATTCGTAGCTAAAATGGGTGCCGAGGCTATTCAAGACCTCTTGGCTGCGGAAGATCTTCCTTTAGTATTAGTTGAGCTGAAAGACAAGCTGCGCAAGACAAAATCGATGCAGGCACGTATCAAGCTAGCTAAACGCCTTAAAATCGTCGAAAGCTTTGTGACTTCTGTCAACAAGCCAGAGTGGATGGTGATGTCTTGTATCCCTGTGATCCCACCTGACTTGCGTCCTCTGGTTCCGCTCGATGGTGGTCGTTTCGCTACCTCTGACCTCAACGATCTCTACCGACGAGTCATTAACCGCAATAACCGCTTAAAAGCGATTTTAAAGCTTAAAACTCCTGAAGTGATCATCCGCAATGAAAAAAGGATGCTACAAGAGGCTGTAGATGCTTTATTTGATAACGGTAGACATGGCCACCCTGTCATGGGAGCTGGAAACCGTCCATTAAAATCCCTTTCAGAGATGCTTAAGGGTAAGCAAGGGCGATTCCGTCAGAACCTTCTGGGTAAACGCGTTGACTATTCTGGGCGTTCTGTGATTATCGTGGGACCAGAATTAAAATTCAATCAGTGTGGTCTTCCAAAACTGATGGCATTGGAGTTATTTGAACCGTTTATCGTCAAACGTCTTAAAGATTTGGGATATGTCTATACCATTCGTTCAGCGAAGAAAATGATCCATCGTCATGCGCCGGAAGTTTGGGACGTTCTTGAAGAGATTATTAAAGGGCACCCGGTCTTACTAAACCGTGCTCCTACACTTCACCGTTTGGGTATCCAGGCTTTTGAACCGGTTTTAATCGAAGGTAAAGCGATTCGCGTCCACCCTCTTGTTTGCGCTGCTTTCAACGCCGACTTTGATGGTGACCAAATGGCGGTTTATGTGCCACTATCGATAGAGGCACAACTCGAAGCTAAGCTGCTCATGATGGCGCCGGACAATATTTTCTTACCTTCATCTGGTAAGCCTGTCGCTGTTCCTTCTCAGGATATGACTCTTGGTTTGTACTATTTAATGTGCGATCCGATGTACTTCCGCGAGGATCATGGAGGCAAAACACACGTCTTCCGCGATTCTACAGAAGTATTGGAAGCTCTCTACAACAGTGGAAGCTATAACTGGTACGAGCCACAAGAAAAAACAAAGAAGAAAAACGAGCCACTTTACTATAACCGCGGTCTTCGCGTACACGAGTTGATTAAGCTCCGTACTGATGATGGTAGCATCATTGATACAACTCCTGGTCGCGTTCTTTTCAACACAATTGTACCTAAAGAACTGGGATTTCAAAACTATAGCTTGCCCAAGAAAAAGATGGGTGAGCTCATCATGCAATGCTATAAAAAAGTTGGCCTCGAAGCAACGGTCCGTTTCCTCGACAACTTGAAGTCTCTTGGTTTTATCGAAGCGACAAAAGCATCCCTTTCAATGGGTGTTTGCGACGTTCGTGTTCCTCCTAATAAGCAAAAAATGCTTCAGGACGCCTATGAGCGTGTTGCGCAAGTGAGAAAGCAGTATGATGACGGGATCATCACAGAAGGGGAGCGCCATTCTAAAACGATTAGCATCTGGACAGAGGTGTCAGATGTGATTTCAGAAGAACTCTTCCATTTAATCAGCGAGTTGAAAGACGGCAAGAAGAATCCGTTGTATCTTATGATGGATTCTGGCGCTCGTGGTAACAAATCGCAGATTAAGCAGCTTGGTGCTCTTCGTGGCTTGATGGCTAAACCTTCAGGGGAAATTATTGAGTCTCCAATTACGTCGAACTTCCGCGAGGGGTTAACCGTTCTTGAGTTCTCTATCTCTTCCCACGGAGCACGTAAAGGACTGGCAGATACAGCGCTTAAGACCGCTGACTCTGGTTATTTGACACGTCGTTTGGTCGACGTTTCTCAAGATGTGATCATTACAGAACCCGATTGTGGCACGCTAAATGGAATTGAAGTTTCCGCTATTGTTCAAGGGCAAGAGGAACTACTTCCATTAAAAGATCGTATTTTCGGTCGTACCGTCTGCGATGATATTTACCTTCCTGGCGACAGCACGAAATTGTTGGCAAAAGCGGGTGATACATTGACAGTTCATCAGGCAGAAGCTATTGACGATTCTGGTATTAAGAACGTCAAAATCCGTTCCGTATTGACATGTGAAACACGTCGTGGAGTATGTGCAAAATGTTATGGTGTTAACCTTGCGAATGGTTCTCCTATCAGTATGGGAGAAGCTGTCGGTATTATTGCGGCCCAGTCGATCGGTGAGCCGGGAACTCAGTTGACGATGCGTACGTTCCACTTAGGAGGTATCGCTTCTGCAGGATTGATCCCAGAGATCATCACAGGCAGTGCAGGATTGATCATTTATACTGGACTACGAACTGTTTTAAATGCAGAAGGACAGTGGGTTGTTCTAAATAAAAACGGCAGTTTAAATATTGTTCGCGATGAAGGACGTTCGTTGGAAGAATATAAAAAGCTTCTTGGAACAAAATCGATCGAACCTTTACAGTCATTTAAAATCGAATTGGGAACTAAAATCCTCTTTGCTGATGGCTCTAAAGTCAAACAGGGAGTCAAAGTTGCTGAATGGGAACAACACAACATCCCAATCATTTGCGACCGTCCAGGTTTTGTTCAGTATGAAGACCTCGTAGAAGGGATTTCAACTGAAAGAGATGTCAACAAACACACAGGGCAGTCTGAACTTATCGTGAAACAACATCGCGGTGAGCTTCATCCGCAAATCGTCATCTATGCTGACAAGGCGTATAAAGAGCTGATTGGTACCTATCCACTTCCAGCTGGAGCGATTATCTCTGTCAATGAAGGACACTACGCAACAGCAGGAACCTTGTTGGCAAGGCTGCCTGGTGCTGCTATGAAGACTAAGGACATCACGGGCGGTCTGCCTAGGGTGGCTGAGTTGGTCGAAGCACGTGTGCCGAAAGATTCAGCAGAAATTGCTAAGATCGATGGAGTCGTCGACTTCCGCGGCGTTCAGAAAAACAAACGAATTGTCGTCGTCCGCGATGAGATCTCTGGAATGGAAGAGGAACACCTAATTCCTCATACCAAACACTTAGTCATTCAGCGCGGTGACCACGTAGTCAAGGGACAACAGCTTACCGATGGCGTTGTGATCCCTCATGAGATTCTCGAAATCTGCGGTGTACGTGAACTTCAGAAGTACTTGGTCAATCAGGTTCAAGAAGTGTACCGTCTCCAAGGGGTGGACATCAACGACAAACACATTGAAATCGTCGTGCGTCAGATGCTGAAGAAAGTGCGCGTTGTCGATCCAGGCGACACCGCTTTCCTTTTCGGTGAAGAGGTCGATAAAAAAGAATTCGAAGCTGAAAATGCAAAGACGACGAGAGATGGTGGTAAAGCCGCTCAGGGAGCTCCAATCCTTCTAGGGATCACTAAGGCTTCGTTGAGTACAGAATCGTTTATCTCAGCTGCTTCCTTCCAAGACACAACACGTGTTCTTACAGAAGCTGCATGTGCAGGTAAGACAGATTATCTCCTCGGTTTCAAAGAGAACGTCATCATGGGACACATTATCCCTGGTGGTACAGGATTTGAAAAACACAAACGAGTGAAGAAATTTGTCGATCGAGAACTCGAAGAGAAACTCGATTTCAACTTCGAAGACAAAAACTCTCCGGCTGCTTAATTTTAGGCTTGTGGGTTTAAACGCAAAGACGCAAAGAGGGGCAACCTTCGGCTACTTCGATAGCAGGTAGTCGAAGGTTGCCCCTCTTTGCGTCTTTGTGCCTTTGCGTTTAAAATTTGTACGCTCAAATAGGCTTCTTTCGAAACTGTAATCCTACGCGAGTTTTGGATAAGCAACAGCATTGGGGTCTGG
>Ga0207113_1083_pt1 | contig 29150 bp, 26 predicted proteins | sample Alteio_BWMinHeat_69_FD_153559 | JGI IMG/M metagenome (GOLD analysis project Ga0207113, IMG submission 153559) | Enriched cells from forest soil in Barre Woods Harvard Forest LTER site, Petersham, Massachusetts, United States -... | ecosystem: Environmental > Terrestrial > Soil > Temperate forest >... | reverse complement strand
GCTTCCTAGTATGTCTAATGTAATCCACTATTTACCTAAAAAATAAACATGAAACGTCTTTTGCAAATTGCTTTTGAACAAAAGCATCGCTTCTTAATTGTATTTACGCTAGTGACAATGTGTCTCTTAACTATTGCAACGCAACTTGAAATCTTTACTCTGGGTGTGATTACAAGGAAAGGACCTGAGTTTTTTGAGCTTTTTGCACCTATTGAGGATGGGGAATTTCAAAGAACAAATAAGATAACAAAAGAGCAGCTCGATGCCCGTTTCAATGCGATTGATGTAGCTCATACCGGTGTCATCGATAAAACAGAAGCCTCCCATTTCTATGCTCAATATCGCCCTTTGAATTTTATCGATAATGTCGTTGGAGCATTAGATACAAAGTTTAATATGTCATCGAATGTCATCAACTTGGCGATTATGATTTTTGTGATTGCTATCTTTAAAGCTGTAACCTACTTCGCCAATCGTTTTTCTATCAAGCTAGTCTCTGCTCGCTTAAGTTGTGATTTGCGTCAGCGTTATTTTGAACATATCCAGTCTTTATCGATGAGTTTTTACCAAAAGTATAACATGGGGACAATCTCTTCTAGGGTCGTTGGTGATGCTGTGTTTATTGCTGAAGCAATTAATGCTTGTTTGGTCAATTACCTGCAGACGCCATTTACAGTGATTTCGACCTTGGTATTATGTTTTCTGACTTCATGGCAGCTGTCAATGATTGTGTTCTTTGGTTGTCCGTTGCTTATCATCCCCATTACCTTTCTTGCACGTCGTATCAAACGGGTTTCTAGACAGATACAAACAAATCAAGAACATTTTACTTCTGTTTTGCTCGATTTCCTTGGAGGGGTTCAAACAGCGAAAGTCTTTGCGATGGAAGATTTTTCTTTAAAAAAATATACCGAACAAAATCAAAATCTGACCGCTTTGGAAATTAAAAGTGCTCGTTATGATCTTTCCGCACGTCCTGTTACCCATACGTTGGGAATGGTCTTTCTCGTCACTGTTTTACTCTATGGTCTATATGGACTCCGGATGGAACTTTCAGACGTATTCTTTTATTGTGGGATGCTTTACCTGTTTTATGAACCGATTAAGAAATTTGCTGAAGAAAATAACCGGATCCAAAGGGGAGTGGCGGCGGCGGAAAGAATGTTTGAGGTGCTTGATCTTAAACCCGAAATCTTAGATTCCAAAGATGCGATCAGCTTAGAATCCTTTAACTCCGCGATCGAATTTGATCATGTGAGCTTCCGCTATGGAGATCAGTGGGTCTTAAAAGATCTTTCTTTTACAGTTAAAAAAGGGGAGACAGTCGCTATCGTAGGTCCTACGGGAGCGGGAAAATCGACAATCGTTCAGCTCATCCCTCGTCTTTATGAGGTACAGGAAGGGGAAATCCGCATTGATGGACGTCCTCTTAGCGCCTACACACAAAAATCTCTACGCGAATGTATGGCTTTTGTGCCTCAAAAACCATTCCTGTTTCAAGATACAATCGCGGCTAATATCGCTTTTGGAAGAGATTTCTCACAAGCTCGAATCGAAAAGGCAGCTCAAAAGGCTCACGCGGTGGAATTTATCGATCAGTTACCTGAAGGGTATCTCACCATGGTGGCTGATGGAGGGAAAAATCTTTCTGGAGGTCAGCAGCAACGTTTGGCGATTGCTCGCGCTTTAGTCAAAGAATCTCCTATCCTGGTGATGGACGAGGCGACTTCCTCATTAGATTCCGTAAGTGAAAATTATATCAAACAAGCGATTAGTGCGCTGCATGGTCAAGTGACTCAGATCATTATTGCTCATCGTTTATCCACAATTCAACATGCAGACAAAATTATTTATTTGGAAAAGGGAACTAAAGTCGCAGAAGGAACGAAAGATGAGTTACTAAAGTCATGTCCTGGTTTTCAATTAATGTGGGAGCTGTTAAATAGACAATAGAGCAATTATTCATCATTGAGACACTGAGTTCACTGAGGGAGTGTGAGAAATGGCGTTAATTTTATTACTTATTGGGTTTTTGTTAATCTTCATTGAATTCTATCTTCCTGGAGCAATCATGGGGATCACTGGCGGGATATTGGTGTTTACTGCCCTCATGATGTTCGTCATGGAAAATAACTCGCCTCTTTTAATCTTTCTCGCTGTTTTTGGAGTCGTCATCTCCCTAGTATTGATTGTTAAATTTGCTATCTGGCGTATCCGCACAGCTAAACCCGACCATAGCATCTATTCTGCAAGCAATCAAGAAGGGTTTCAAGCCTGTTCCTATGATTCTTCGATGATAGGGAAAGTGGGGGTGGTCGTAACGGATCTTAAGCCAGGTGGCCATATTCTTATTGAAGGACAACGGTTACAGGCTATCTCTCAAAACAATTATTTAGTTAAAGGGACTGAAGTGCTCGTCGTGGGCGGGCAGGAACAAAGTCTTGTGGTTAAACCTTTTAAGGATAAGGAAAAATAGATTATGGATTATAATGCCTTTTTATTAGCGGAGATCGCAATAGAGTTTTATTTTTTATTTGTGATTTTAGCGATTGTGTCGCTCCTCATTTTGAGTATTTTAGGTAAATTTATCAGCCTTTGGTTCCAAGCATTTGTCTCTGGAACACCCATCCCTCTCTTTAATATCATTGGAATGAGCCTTAGAAAAATACCCCCACGCATTATCGTCAATGCGCGAATCAATTCGTTTAAAGCTGGTTTGAAAGATGTGACTGTTTCTGATCTCGAAACACATTATTTGGCTGGTGGACATGTGACAGACGTCGTAGGGGCTCTTATTGCTGCTGATAAAGCGAATATAGCACTTGACTGGCGTCGGGCGACTGCGATTGACCTAGCAGGACGCGATCTGCGTGATGCCGTGCAGACTTCTGTAAATCCTAAGGTGATCGATTGCCCAAGTCATGGTGGCTATATTACTGGAGTCGCTAAAGACGGTATTCAGATTAATGTAAGAGCTCGTGTGACCGTGCGCACCAACATTGCTCAGCTTGTTGGAGGAGCAACAGAAGAGACAATTATAGCTCGCGTAGGTGAGGGGATAGTCAGCGCTATCGGCGGATCTGAAACACACCTACATGTCTTAGAATCCCCACAAAGAATTTCTAAATTAGTGCTGGAAAAGGGATTAGACTCTTCCACAGCATTTCTTATTCTATCAATTGATATCGTTGAGATGAATTTAGGGGAGAATATCGGAGCTAAGTTGCGTGCCGATAAAGCAGAATCCGATAAAAGGATTGCCCAAGCCGAAGCAGAAAAAAGACGAACAATGGCGGTTGCGCTTGAACAAGAAAATTTAGCAAAAGTGCAGGACATGCGCGCTAAACTTATTGAAGCTCAAGCCGAAGTGCCGTTGGCAATGGCGGAGGCTTTCCGTTCTGGAAAACTCGGTATCATGGATTACTGGCGCATTCAAAATATGCAGGCCGACACCGAGATGCGCAATTCTATTGCACGTCCTGAAGAAGACCATAAAAAGACAACCTAGAGGCTTCTATGCAGCCAACTGATTTTATCGGTTTTATTATTAGCCTTTTGGCTTTAGGATTTCTCTTTTTCAGAAATAGATATGAAAAACGCTATCAACAAGAGCATCCTAAAGAATATGCTGAAAGGCAAAAAAAACGGGAACAGGCATTAAAAGAATATTCAAAGTTAATGGGAGTTCCCAATCAACAAGAAGAGGACGAGGATATTGTAGAGGAAGTTGTGATTAACCCTTATAAGCCGAAACCGACCACTAGTTTTACAATGCCGCCAAAGAATAATCAACCTGAAGAGCGAATTAATGCCCCTTTGTATGAGGTTCATAGAAAACGACACTCTTCAGTTGGTCGGTCTTTGATAGAGGCACTTCCATCAAAACAAAGAATGCTTATCTATAAAGAAATATTCGATAAACCGGTTGCAATGCGCGATCCATAAAGGTGTAATTTGATAACCCCCAGCCTTAATACTACGCGAAGCGTTTGGAGTGCGAAAGCCCTCTTTCGCTTTGCCTTAAATAACAAAGCGAAAGAGGGCTTTCGCACTCCAAACGCTTCGCGTAGCAACAGAAAAATATTGAAATTTTATTATTTATGGCAATATATCACCAAATGCAAAATGAGATCGCGGAAGCTGCTATAAAGTGTGGTCGTCGTCCAGAAGAGATTACTTTGGTCGCTGTGACGAAAACGCTGAGCGATGCAAACATCGCTCAACTTTATTCTGAAGGACAGAGGGATTTTGCGGAGAGTCGGGTTCAATCGGCGTTGAAAAGAAAAGTGGAAACTCCCGCCGATTGCCGCTGGCATCTCATTGGCTCCCTTCAGAGTAATAAGGTGCGCAAAGCCATCGGCAATTTTGTTTTAATTCATTCTGTTGACTCGTTGGAGCTGGCGCAGAAAATTTCATTGTGCAGTTTGGAGATGGAGGCGACGACATCTATATTATTACAAGCGAATTGTTCTGAGGAAGAGTCTAAACACGGATTAACGACAAATGAATGGAAAGCGTGTTTTGATCAACTGCTAGCTCTTCCAAACCTTTCGATTCAAGGATTGATGACAATGGCTCCGTTAGTAGCTACAGAATCTGAAACACGTCGCTGTTTTTCTCAGTTGCGTCATTTACGCGATGCACTTCAAGCGATTGGAGGAGAACGCGTTCAGCTTCATGAGTTGTCAATGGGGATGTCAAAGGATTTTAAATGGGCAATCGCTGAAGGGGCTACAATCGTGCGGTTAGGAAGTGTATTTCAAGAGGTTCTATGACTTTTTTAGTGATTTTATTTTTTGCCCTTATTCATCTATATGCAGAGCACATCAATAAATTTGGCTTTGGCTTTTGTAGTAAGCTGCTGTCAACGGGTAGCGGAATTTCTATCGCTTATGTATTTATGGATATTTTGCCGAAGTTATCTAGCAGCGATGTTTTGATAAAGCAGGTATTATGGTCCTTTTTTCCTTATTTAGAAAAACACGTTTATATCATGGCTTTATTAGGGTTTCTCTTGTTTTTTGTCGTTGACCGGTTGCAGCAATCTCTCGTAACAAAAAGATCGGAGCATCAATCGCCTTACTTCATTCTCTCATTAGGTTCTTATAGTTTGTTTAATTTTTTGGTCGGTTATGCTGTCGTCGATAAGGACAACCCAGAAGTGCAGCCTTTATTGTTGTTCACGATTGCAATAGGATTGCATTATTTTATGAATGATTACTCCTTAACACGGGCTCATGGGGATATTTACAGGCATTATGGTCGATGGGTTCTAGTTCTATCTCTTTTTCTTGGATGGGCAGCGGGATTCTTTATTGACCTATCAGCTTCAGCTGTCGCTCTTCTAAGTGCTTTTATTGGTGGGGGCGTGATTATGAATGTCATTCGGCATGAACTGCCAGAGGAAGGCCCCAATAATTTGAGAGCTTTTCTTTTGGCAACGGCGGGCTATACAATAATTTTATTAGCGATTGGAAGAAATTAATTTTTTTTTGGGGTATTGGTTTTGAGATTCAAGGCTTTATCGATGTGGTCGTTATTTTGATCGATAATTTGCTTGCAGCCTAAGGTTCATCATGCTAAATTTCTCATAAGAACAGCTTCTGACACCATTGTGGAAACGTTGTTTATAAGAGGTAGTTGCGCACTCTGGTTCCGTTGATTTTCTGGTTCTTTTGAGCCGCTTTTCGATTTCAAATTGCGGGGGTAATATCCATTTTTGATATGACCCCCGCAATTTGAATCGAAAATCGGCCAAAATAATCCAGAAAATTGATGAACCCAGAGTACGCAATTACCTCGTAACTTTAAGGGATCGAAATTATGTTGGTTTGTGATACTTGTGAAGCGTGGACTCTGTTTCTGTCTCATGTTAAAAGTCGTATATCAGCGACTGCATTTGGCAATTGGCTGGCTCCCATTAAAGCAATTGAATCGAGCTCTAATGAAGTCGTCCTTGAAGTGCCTAATATATTTGTAAAGGAGTATCTTCTTTCCAATTATAAGAAGGAATTGATCTCTTTTTTTTCTGCCGATGAAGATGGTAACCCCGCAGTTACTTTTGTCGTCGTGCCGCAAAAAAATCGACCGGTTGCGGTTTCTGTTCCCGAAAAAAAAACACCTGCAGCGACAGACACTACAAAAACAAAGTTAAACTCGAATTATCGATTTGAAACGTTTATTGAAGGGTCTGCAAATCAGTTTGTTAAATCGGCTGCAATGGGGGTCGCATCACGTCCAGGGATGTCCTACAACCCTCTTTTTATTCATGGTGGCGTAGGGTTGGGTAAGACGCATATTTTGCATAGCATTGGACATTATATTCAGGAGCATCATAAACACCTCCGTGTTCAATGTATTACGACAGAAGCTTTTATCAACGAAATCGTCGACAGTTTACGCAACAAATCAATAGAGCGAATGAAGCGCTTTTATCGCTCAGACGTCGATGTCCTCCTTGTCGACGATATCCAATTCTTGCAGAACCGTTTGAATTTTGAAGAGGAATTTTGTAATACATTTGAGACCTTGATTAATCAGAAAAAACAGATCGTGATTACAAGTGATAAGCCTCCTTCCCAATTGAAATTATCAGAGAGAATGATCGCCCGGATGGAGTGGGGACTTGTCGCTCATGTTGATGTTCCAGAGCTTGAGACCCGGGTTGCTATCCTGCAGCATAAGGCGGAGCAAAGAGGGCTTGTCATTCCTAGTGGCGTCGCTTTTTTTATTGCAGAGCACATTTATAATAACGTGAGACAGCTAGAAGGAGCCGTCAATCGACTTAGCGCCCATTGTCGATTAATGGATTTAAAGATAACAGAGGAACTTGTCGAAAAAACCCTTCAAGAGATGCTTCAGCAGGCTCCAACACAAAAAATTTCGGTAGAACAAATTCTCAAATATGTAGCCGCCGTTTTCCAAGTGAGCATCAACGATCTTAAAGGCACAGCTCGAACCAAGGAAATAGCATTGCCCCGTCAGGTAGCGATGTATCTAGCTTGGAAGTGGATTAACGAATCATTGCAGATGCTGGGAGTTTCCTTTCGTAAGACACATTCCACCATCTTACATGCGTGTAAAAGCATAGAAAAGAAAATTGTCGAAGATGAGACCCTACGACGTCAGATCTCTATGGTGGAACGCAACATTGGTAGTTAATTTATGGATACTTTAATAGTTGAAAGCTACTCGACACGAGTGCGAGAGCTATCTTGCTTTATTGATCGTGAAACCGGCGCTCTTCAAGAACTGCTACGCCTGATCGAATGCAATAAAGATAAAGTCCAGGGAGATCGGGATCAAGAGGAGTTTTTTAAAGGAGAATATGCTTTTTATAGCGGAAATTATCAAAGAGCTTTAAAGCATTATTTGGAAGCTAAAAGCATTCCCAATTTTGAATTCTTTTGCTACCGCGTCTCTGCTTATATTCTCAAAGGAGAATTGTCGATAGATAAAGCAATAGGCTTTATTAGACGAGCACTTGAGATCTTTCCCGATGACTATCCATCTCTCACCATCTTAAATGAGCTTTTGACCCTGTCTGGCCACTCTCACGAAGCTTTTGATGTGATCGGAAAAGCAAAAAAAATAGCAGGACAATTTTCTCCTTCAGAGAAAAATTATGTTGATAAATCTCTCGAACACGCTAAACAGATCAACCTCGGTAAAAAAGAGATCGAAGAGCTTGCCGGCATTTTTTCTGTTCATCCCTCAACAGAAAGTCTTTTTTGTTCGAAAAAGGAAACAGAAAATTCTAAAGTCACATTTCCCACTTTTGAAGAGATCGATCCTTCTATTTCATTTTATTCTCGGATGATGGCTCGTTATCTCGCCAATTGGAAAAATCGAGGAGAGATTTTAGATCATACCCTTCGTATCTTTGATGGTTGGGAGCGCCCTGGTTTCGATGAAGGGCATGATTTTTCCTTGTCGATGCTCTATGCTGGCAATAACCGATCTTCAGGGGGAATTTATCTTCGATGGCAGGGAAAGGGGATTGTTATTAATCCAGGTAAAAATTTCTTAAACCGGTTCCATCGTGCCGGGTTATATATCCAGGATATCGATTTTGTGATTGTTACCGATGAAGATGGTCATGCTTATGCAGATTTAGAAAAAATTTATGATTTGAGAGATCGAATCAATCAAGAAATTAAAGGTGGAAACAAAATTATTCACTATTACCTTAATCAACGGGTTTATCAAAAACTCTTTGGCGTTTTGAAGCCCCGCTCTAAACAGGAACGTTACGCAATACACAAGTTAGAACTCTTTGTCGATTCCTTTGAAGGGGAAGAAGTGGAATTAAATAAAGAAGTGAGGCTTCACTATAACTCATCCCGATTGGACCAAAGCTTGGATGAAGAGGTGACTCCTTCTATGGATATTCGCCTTGAGTTGCTCTCCTCGGAACCAGAAGGCAAAAGCATTAACATAGGATACTTCTCAGCGACACCTAAAGTTTTTTCTCCCCCTCCGTATTTAACTCCTGCTGATTTGCTTATCCTTCGAATTCGGGAAAATGATCAGTTAAACAAACATCTCATCGATGCCGATTTGGCAGCAGAAGAATCTTTACCTAAGTTGATTTTATGCACTGAATTTAATGCCTTTAATGGCGACACCCGTCTTGAGACCATAAAAGCGATGCGGAAAAAGATTAGCTATGAGGAACATACGGCAATTCTCCCCGCAGATAGCGGACTAGTCGTCGATTTGAAAAAAATAAAGATTCAGTGTTGTTTCACCAGTAAAATGGTCGAGCCGGATGCTATTCGTGTGATCAGGAAAAATGGACCGTTCAGCTCTCTGTGTTACCTATCTAAAGAGTCTTATTTGTAGATCAACAATTAGCAATAAAAATAAAATAACAGGATAAGCAGGATCGGCTTCGCCGGCAGGATAATTTCTTCAGGTGACTAACCATTAAACCTAGAAACGGCAGTTCAAGGTAATAAAGTGATGCAAGATTTTGAGTTAGAATCACCTCCGATGGGGGTTGATCATTCCCAAAAGGTGAAGGCAACCCCCATCGGAAGTGATTATAGCTCAAAAGATTGTATCAATTTATTGCCTTCAACTGCCGTTTCTAGGTTAAATCAATTTGTTGAATTTTAGTGATTCACTATAGACTACGATTAAGATTATTGTTCTCAAATGATAATGAGTACAGGATATGTAGGATCAGGGAGGATATGAAGGATCGTTGACGCTGGCTTCAAGAATCGATGGAAACGATTACAGAATAGATAATTGTTTCGCCTACTCAACAATTAATTTATCTTTCTAAATGGGGCCCCAGCCCTATTTAGAAGGATCTATTTTTTAAGTTCCGAGCTTGCGAGGAAGTTAAAATGTTATTACGTCTTGTTTCTGCCTATCCCTGTAGCCAGCGTCAACGATCCTTCATATCCTCCCTGATCCTACATATCCTGTACTCGTTATCATTTGAGAACAACAATTTTAGTCATACCCTCCAGTAGATGCACCTGCAAAATATCCACCAGGTTCTATTCTACCAAGCACATTCTTTTTCATCACTTCTTGAAATAGATGTGGAGGGATCCATGAAAAGACGTAAGTACCAACAACAGCTTTAAATGGTCCATATTTTGGATCGAGAGCTTCTATAATTTAATATCTGTGATAAGTTCCTCGATGAATAATCTCCGCTGATGCTGTGGGAGGCAACCTGCTTGAATCTAGTATGAGATGGTAGAGTCTTTGATTTTTTGGTGCAACTTCAACCTCATCAATTCCATTCCTAAACCCTAATTTTGTTAAACATTCGGCTCGTAGTATTTTTTTATGGATTAAAAGTTGTGTGTCGGAAGGTAATTTTTTTCCACTTTTGCGATCAGCTTCGACACGTTTGCGATCAGCTTCGACGCGTTTATCATAGTTTTCATCGAATGTTTGTGTGACTTGACTGCGTGTGAGCCGTTCAAAAGTTATTTGTCTGGTTCCTTTTTGAGTATATAGCTCGCTAAATTGCGTTAAAGGAAATTCACCGATGCGTTGATTGCTTAGTTCTCCTGTCTCATTAGCCTCTTTGTTTCGTATCTCCATCCGTGAGGAAAGTATATGAAAAGGGCAATAAATAAGAATATTTCTTATTGGACCATCAAAATCTCTATTCAGTACATGCTGGGCAAAGACATTAATATCTAATGCATCGAATATTACGTTCCTACCGGAGCGGGAGAGTTCAAAAGCATCATTAAACATTTCTAATTCCACATTGTCGTACGAATTGCGAGCCTCTTCTTCCTCTTCTAAAGAAAAAGCATTTGTTCTGATTTTGATTCTTTCGATAGCCTCCTCAGCTTCCCCTATTTGTTCGAGCGAGACACCTGTTTTCCATGAACGTTCCCTACTATCCACTGCTTTGGAAATATCTAGCGGTTCTTTCATAAATTCTCCGAGAACTCTGACCTCATTTAGATTGTGTTTCGTCATGATTTTTAAATGCGCAAAGTCGTATCTAAGATCACAACCATCTTCTAAACGATCCGGTTCTAGTCCTTTTAAAGCTTTTATAATGGATGTTTTGCCTGCAGTAGAAGTCCCGACAAGAACGACAATATCTCCCATCCCATACTGATGGAAATGTTTATAATCCCGAAACTGGGTCTTCAAGGAGTCTTCTACAACATTTCGCGTTCGCGTTTTAAGGCATTCTTCTTGCACGTAGAGGCATGATTGTTCAATTAAATTCCCTCTGTTCATGTAAGGAACTAGTGCTAAAGAAGTTTTTTTTATAGAATTCATACGAACCTTTTATTTGTTATTAATTAAATTTATTTTGTTTCTATATAAACGATCTTATCATATAAAAATTTAAAATTCAAGGTTGTGTGAACTGGTTTCCTATGCTCTGTGTAAAATTTAATGCCGTCTTGACAAAAAATAGTGGATACTATAGTATCTGTTATATATGTAAATTGCATAATAGTGGATATCATTATGACTTTTATTTTTTTTACTCCGCATGAAGTAATGGTTCGAATTGCTGCGTCCGCAAGAGAAAAACGATTGTTCTTAAATTTTACGCAACAATCTCTTGCTGGTCGATCTGGAGTGAGCCTTGGAGTGTTAAAAAAATTCGAACGTACAGGAGAGATAGCTTTTTATTCCTTATTGAAAATTGCTTTTGCCTTAGATTCTCTTGCTGAATTTATGGCTCTATTTCAGGCTAAATCCCCTGAATCCTATTCAACTCTCAACGAGCTTCTTAAACAAAAAAAACGCAAACGAGGAAGGCGGTAATGGCTCCAACTTCAACAAGCCTTCTTAACGTCAAGTACTGTGGTGGCCGTCAACCTGTCCCCATGGGACGTCTTGCGCTGGTTAATAGAAAATTCTACTTTGAATATGATTCGAATTTTCTAGAGCTTGGACTTGAATTATCGCCTTTTAAACTTCCTTTGAAACCTGGAGTGTTAACTTGTGAAGATAGAATATTTGAAGGTCTTTTTGGAATGTTCAATGATAGCTTACCAGATGGCTGGGGAAGGCTTCTTCTAGATCGTAAGTTAATGAATGAAGGAGTTAATCCTAATATGCTAACGCCGATTGACCGGCTTATGTATGTAGGAAAACGTGGGATGGGTGCATTGCAATATGAACCTGAATTTTTGGGCTCTTCAGTTGAAAATAAACCAATAGATTTAGATCTCTTTGCTGATGAAGTGATCCAGTTTCAGCTTCATGATCAGGATCAATTCATTGATGATCTCATTCTTATGAATGGTTCTTCTGCAGGGGCACGTCCAAAAGCACTGATTAGCATTGACTCTAACACTAGTAGCGTTCAAATAACAGATAATGATCCTTCTCATTTACATGACGACTGGATTGTTAAACTTCGTTCTTCTTCTGATCCGCAAGATATTGGTCCAATTGAATATGCGTATCATTTAATGGCAAAAAATGCAGGACTCATCCTACCTAAGGCTCGATTGTTTAAGTCGAAAAAGTGTCAGGGTTATTTTGGAGTTAAACGTTTTGATCGAACGATAGATACCTTGGTCCATGCTCATACCTTAAGCGGGCTTTTACATGCCGATCACCGTGTTCCGAGTCTTGATTATGAAGCGGTCATGAAAGTGACTCATATACTTACAAAAGATGTAGGAGAGAGTGAGAAGCAGTTTAGAAATGTTGTGTTTAATGTTTTTGCATATAATCGGGATGACCATGCAAAAAACTTTTCCTTTCTTATGGACGAAAGAGGACAATGGAGCGTTTCTCCGGCTTATGACCTCACGTTCTCATCTGGCCCTGGTGGCGAGCATTCTACCACAGTTCTAGGTAATGGTCGAAATCCCGGAACTTCAGATCTTTTAAAGCTTGCTAAAGTGGCAGAGATAGACGAGCAGAAAGCTTTGATGATCATTCATCAGGTCAAAGATGCAATTTCAAAATGGAGGCAATGGGCTGAAGAGGCACAAGTAAGTAAACAATCTTTAAAAAATATTCATAAGCAACTCTCTATGGTCAAATAGAAAAAAATATTGATCAGTAGAATAAAATCGTGTATCCTCTTCGTGAAATTGATTAAAGAGTGCGAATGGCTGCAATGATTCCTATCGAACTAGTACTTTCTCCGGAAGGGCATTTGTATTTAGATACCGGAACGTATGTTAGCGAATGTTTACCTGCTGTTGAAGCAGAGGAAATAATAAAATTATTTAAAGGGAACACGACGGCTGGACTATTACATCTTGGAATCCAAGATTTTGTCGGTCCATTATCAGCAAGTTTTTTATTTTGGCAAGCACTGTCTAGGTTATTTATCACGCAAATTTGTAAATTTGTGCATTCTGACAATAGTGCTGATTCGTTGGTTGTCCCATTACCAGAAAAAAAAGAAATAGAAGAAATTATCGATCGCTCTCTGTGGATTAAAGGCGGAGAGTATTTTGATGTTCACATCTTTGAATTTATATGGAATGAATTAACTGTTTTTTTACGCCAAGAGGTGTCGGCATTTTCTGAAGATGCTCAATCCTACCTTAATCATTATAATCCTCGTTGGAATCTTGTGGGGCGCGTATGCTTTCATTTGGCTGAAAATAAAAAAAATTCGGAGCGTCCATTTGCCTTCTTGGCTACCTACACGACAAAATTATCGCAAGGTTCAGCCGTGCAGCACTTGCCCCTTGCTAATGCGTTGCGGAATTATGCGGGAGAAAGCAATAAAACAGCGCTGCTCGCACTGCTGCTCCCAGTACAAAAAGCCGCAAGCCAAAGTGCTTTTATTAAAACAATGATCGATTCTGGAAGCATTTTCCAAGCAACAGCTTGGACTCCTCAAGAGGCATACACTTTTTTAAAAGAAGTGGCCTTAATGGAATCATGTGGCATTGTCGTCAAAATTCCCAATTGGTGGAACGCACAAAAACCACCTAAGCCAAAAATTGTCGTGACATTAGGCGATAATAATGCATCGCAGCTGGGGGCCGACACTTTACTCGATTTTGACATTCACCTTTCATTAGATGGCAATGAGGCTTTGACTCCTGAAGAATGGACTGCCTTATTGAATTCCAAGGGCAATTTACTCAAAATAAAGGAGCAATGGGTTGAAGTCGATCGTGAAAAGCTAGCGCAAGTGTTGGCTCATTGGAATCAGCTGAAAGAACAGTCGCGTGATGGATTATCGATAGCGGAAAGCATGCGTTTTCTTGCAGGGGGCGGGCATCGCATGCTTTCGGGAGAGGATTCAGAGGATTCAGATGCGATTGTTGAGTGGTCTTCAGTGACTGCCGGAGGATGGTTTAAAGATATCCTCAATCGATTGAAAGATCCTAAAGCTGATGATGTTGGATTGATAGAAGGCATTCTCAAAAAGCATTTAAAAGCTATATTGCGTCCCTATCAACACTCCGGGGTGCAGTGGCTTTGGCTTTTATATCAACTGCGTCTTGGAGGTTGTTTAGCTGATGATATGGGATTGGGCAAAACTATTCAGATTCTATCCTTATTTTTAATCGTTAAATACCATTCTCTCGCCACAAAAAAGACTCATCTATTGGTCGTTCCAGCCTCTCTTTTAGGAAATTGGCAAGTTGAAGCAGCTAAATTCTCTCCTTCATTAAAAATGCTTGTGATTCATCCTTCTGTTAATAATGATGCGATCGATTTAACAAATATCGCCGCCAAACAGTTGGAGGACTATGATATTGTGTTGACGACATATGCTTTCGTTCATAGGTTAAAATGGGTGAAAGAAATCGATTGGGACCTGTTTGTTCTAGACGAAGCACAATCAATTAAAAATCCTGATACTAAGCAAACTCGTGCTGTTAAGATGATTAAAAGTCGTGTGAAGTTGGCCCTAACAGGCACTCCTATTGAGAATAAACTTGGAGATCTATGGTCACTTTTTGATTTTACTTCACCCGGTCTACTCGGAACAAGCAAAATGTTTGCCGCATGTATGAAGAAAGTTTCCAAAGATGGCAATTCCTCTCAGTATAGGCAGTTTATTTCTACGTTGAAAAACTTGACTCAACCTTATATTTTAAGAAGGCTTAAAAGCGACAAAAAAATCATTGCTGACCTTCCAGATAAAATGGAAGTGCAATCGTATTGTAGTTTGAGCAAGAAGCAAGTACAGCTTTATCAATCTGCTGTGGACGAACTTGAGGTAAAATTAAAGGAAGTCGACGGGATCCAACGGCGTGGGTTGGTATTATCATCTCTTATGCGTTTGAAACAAATTTGCAATCACCCGACGCAGTGTTTGGGTTATGGAGAATATGAAGAAGAAGAGAGTGGTAAATTTCGACGTCTTAGAGAGCTTTGTGAGGAGATTGCTGCCAAGCAAGAAAAAGTATTGATTTTTACTCAATTTCAGGAAATCATTCCAGGCATTGCCACCCATCTTGCCAAAGTTTTTGGTCGAGAAGGATTGATTCTTAGCGGTGATACTCCAATTAAAAAGCGAACACATCTCGTGGAGAGCTTTCAAAGTGAATTTGGTCCCCCTTTTTTTGTGTTGTCGCTGAAGGCTGGAGGAACAGGATTGACCTTGACGAGAGCGTCTCATGTGATTCATTTTGATCGTTGGTGGAATCCGGCTGTTGAGAACCAAGCTACAGATCGCGCTTACCGTATTGGACAAAAGCATCCTGTGCTTGTACACAAGTTTATTTGCCGGGGTACTGTAGAGGAAAAAATCGATGCTCTAATTGCTTCTAAGAAGCAACTATCGCAGGATGTGCTAGGTAGTGGTAACGAACTATTATTAACAGAATTGTCTAACGATGAATTGCTGCATATGGTTTCTTTGGATTTGCAGCAAGCGTTAGCGGAGTAGAAAGGATAAAAAATGGGATATTATTCAAGATCAAGATCAAAAAGATATTCTCAATGGGCGCCCTACGTCCCAGTGGCAGAGAGAAGAGCAAAAGCGGCAAAGCACGCCTCGTCTTTATTGAAAAAAGGGGAGAAGCTTAATCCTGTCGTTATTGAAGGACGTACAATTGGACGAACATTCTGGGGAAAAGCGTGGTGTGATAATTTAGAATCCTATAGCGATTATGAAAATCGATTGCCACGTGGACGTACCTATGTACGCAACGGTTCTGTCATTGATTTACAAATATCACAAGGAAAAGTCGACGCCAAGGTGATGGGTTCCTATCTCTATGAAATTAGTGTTACATTTGATCCGATAGATAAGACTAAATGGCAATCTCTCATTAGAATGTGCACAGGGAAAATAGATTCGCTTGTTGAATTACTACAAGGCAAATTTTCTAAAAATGTCATGGAATTAATCATTGATAAAAATAATGGTTTATTTCCTGGAAATAAAGAAATCAAAATGGATTGCTCTTGTCCTGATGGAGCCTTTATGTGTAAACATGTTGCCGCGGTCTTGTATGGCGTTGGAGCTATGTTGGATCGCAATCCGGAGGGATTATTTATCTTGCGTCATGTCGATCATACAGACCTAATCGCTGTTGCAAGCTCTGGAATGGCCCTTTCTGATCAAGCAGCAACTCACATCATTGAAGAACAAGATCTATCTTCTCTATTCGGTATTGAAATGGATAGCACTGAGGTAAAAAAACCTCCCAAAAAAAGAAATGTGAGAAAAAAAGTAACTACTCAAAAGGCCTCCACAGCGACAAAAATGATTAAAACAAAAGAAAAAGTCGCCCCGCCAAAAAAGACTCCAGCTGTAAAAAAGAGCGTTACACCAAAGAAAACAGCAACAAAGAAACCTGCAGAACCAAAAAAGACAAAGGTTCCGAAAGTTTCGGTAAGAAAACTTAAAAGAATTTAAAAACTTTCCGTTGGAATAAAAATGGAAGTTTTGTACAATGAGTAGGACATCAGGAGGTTCCTATGACAGATAGTCAAAGAGCTAATCAAGTTTTAACTGACGCCGTTCAAGAAGTTTCTAATGGGACTGTAGAACCGAAAGAGATGTCAATGGAAGCTCTTGCTTTATTGATAAATACCGAACGTCTCAAGCATCTTGAAACAAAAATTACCGATGAATTCGTCGAGCTAAAAAAACGTCAGGATAAAGTCTCTTTTTTACACAAAGTCATTAAAACAATCAACGCAGCAACTGTTGACGGTGAGTTTGATTGCTCCACGAATGAGGAACTTAAGGCTCTTTTAGATAAAGCCAGAGAATCTGGCATCGAAATCAAAGAGGGAAAGTACAAATTCAATAAAGGGGAGCGAGAGCACTTAATTGAAAATGTGCGCATGACAATAGATGATCATAACACGCTTAATGACATGCAATTACAAACGATTAATCGTTTGACTACAGAGCGTTATGAGTCTTATCAAATCGCTCGTAGCATTATGAAACCTCTTCATGACGCTAAAACAAATATGGCCCGCGGAATGGCGAGTAAATAAAGATGCAAATGGAACAAAAGCTATCCTCGGAAGCAACAGATTCTCTTTACGCGATTGCTTACGAACTTTATCGCAATGGCAAGTACGATGCTGCCAGGCATTTTTTTCACTACCTAGCACTCAAAGACCCCATGGATCGCCGTTGCTTAATCGCTCTTGCAGCTTGTCATCAAATGCTTAAAGAGTATAAACTTGCGATCGAGTATTACAGCATTGCTGCTATTCAGAAACCCGAAGATCCGTATGCCCATTGGTATGCAGCAGAGTGTTTTCACTCCTTAGGTGTTGTTAAAGAGGCTTTTGAAGCTTTAGAATCGGCTCGTATCGTCGCAGAAAAATCGCCGGAATACGCATCGCTTATTCCTCAAATCAAAATGATGTCCGATGCTTGGCGTGCATAAATAGGAGAACTTAAATATGGGACCAGGTGAAATTTCGACACTTCCTCCTGCAACAAATAACCATCATGAGAGTGCTTATCCGCTTCTCGATAGGTTGACGACGCCCCCTTCTATGGGAGAATTGTTTCCCGACTCCATGTCTTCAGCTTTAGATTCTGTCTTGCCTAAAGAGGAAAGTAAGACTTTTTGGAAAGGTGTCAACGATTGGATGGGGTGGTTAGGTAGTTTAATCGGAATTTCAAATCAGTCGGCTACTGCTGCTGAGTCGACTAGCGAAGGAATCTCTGTACAATCGATCAAGAGCACTAGTATCCCGAAACTCGAAGCTCCAAAACCACTCGACCAGGAGCAACTGGCTAAGGCAATACTCGAAATCAATGAAGAGATTGCAAGACAAGAAGAGGAGGCACAAGCTCTTTTTGAGGAATTAAGCACGCTTGACTCTTCTCGTTTAGATACAAGGATATTTCAAGAACAAATCGCTCGTTCCATGGCCCAAAAAGCGCTCAGAGAAGCTGATAACGCCGATAGGCAAGAAGATTCGCTAGAAGAGCAGCGTCAAATTCAACAACTGCAAGCTCAGTATTACGATTTAAAAAAAGTTATTGCTGAGTATGAGAGCAAGCAACCGATTTTAAAATGGATAAATTATGGAACAACAGGGGCTACAGTAGGTGTATTAGCAGCAACATTTGCCACGGCTGGCATGGGAGGGATTTTGCATGTTGCTACGGGACTTCTTGCATTGTCAAAAGCAGCCCTAACAGCCTATCAAGCAGCCCTTAAGAAATCGAATAGCAAAATCATGGGAGACTTGTTTGTCGTTCGACATGAAATGGATGAGCATACAACGGGAATTAAAATGAATCTTTCCGATATGCGCACGTTCAATGCAGAGATTGCAAAGATATTAAAAGCAATTAGAGAGAATTTGGATAATATTAACGAAACAATGAAGACGGTTAACCGTCTATAGGAGTATTTTATGACATCATCAATGACAATTCAGAATAGTGATCATATTGCGGCGATTGAAATATGCGAATCGCCAAATAATAACGTAACAACCTATCTCCAACTTTGTCAAGACACTATTAAAGCAGAGCTCGCAAAAGCACCAGAGGAAAGAAATCAAGATAAACTTTATGAGTGGATTATGAGAGCTCTTCAACTCTTGACAAACATCGGGAGAAGAATCGATCAAGAGCATGTAGCAAATATGGCTATTGAGCTCCAAGAGGAAGCGAGAAAAGTTCAGGCTTCTTACGATAGCATTGCAAATAAAGTGTGTACCTATTTATCAGTAGCGATCAGTGTCGTCGCTGCAGGGGCTGCTTTTGCTCCGTTGACTCCTATGGGGACTGCAACTGCCGAGGCCTTCTCTAAATCTTCACAAGCTTTGAGTGGATTAGCCCAAGGAGCAACCAGCGTTGGGGGCATTTTCTCTACGCAGAAGGAAGCGGACAAACAGTATAGAATCACGCAGTTTGATGAAAATAAAAGACGAAGGGATGATACCTCAGGAAGAAAGCGTACAGCACAAGAGACCGCTAATTCCACAAATGGTGCCATTGATGATCATTTTAGAAATAAACGAACAGCAAGACAAGAAATGTTACGTGTGACTTAAATAGAATGAAAAAATTATTATTATCTAAACCACGTGGATTTTGTGCTGGCGTTGAGCGGGCGATTGAAACAGTTGAAAAATCGATTCAACTTTGGGGTGCTCCTATCTATGTGAAGCATGAAATAGTCCATAATCGATATGTTGTTGAAGGACTTCGAGCTAAAGGAGCGATCTTTATCGAAGATCTCAATGATGTTCCTGTTGGAGCACGTCTCATTTACTCAGCGCACGGAGTCTCTCCAGCCGTGCGTGAGCATGCGAAACAAAGGCAGCTCATCGAAATTGATGCTACCTGTGGACTCGTCACACGCGTCCATTCGGCAGTGAAACGGTTTGCCACGCAGGGGTATAAGATCATTTTGATTGGACATCGCAACCACGTCGAGACGATTGGTACGGCTGGTGAAGCTCCTGACGTCACGACGATTGTAGAGTGTCCTGAAGATGTTGGCACTCTTTCTTTTCAACCGGAGGACAAGCTATTTTACATCACGCAGACAACATTGAGTTTAGATGATGTGAAAGATATTACCGAGGCGTTAATAGCAAGGTATCCTCATATTGAAACCCTTCCAAGTTCTTCGATTTGTTATGCAACGACTAACAGACAGATGGCTCTGAGAGAAATTACCGATCAAACAGATTTGGTCCTTGTAGTGGGTGATCCGAAAAGTTCCAACTCGAATCGATTGCGTGAAGTTGCGTCAACAAGAGGAATACGTTCGTTCCTCATTAATAATGAAAATGATATTAGTCCTGACTGGGTGTTGGCAGCAAGTACAATTGGTTTAACAGCGGGCGCATCCACTCCTGAACCGATCGTTCAGCGTTGCATTCAAAAATTAATAGAATTAGGCGTGACAGAAGTACAGGACATCGTGTATACAGAAGAAAATGTCGTATTCCAGTTACCGAAAAATATTGTGAATGCATTAACTAATTAGAGGCCTTATGCGAAAAATAATCTCTGTCTTATGTCTGTCCCTTTTTGGTAACCTCAGTGTGCTCTCTGCATTTTGTCTGTCTGATTGCGCTCCTGATCCATGGCCGTCGCAGAACTATTATGAAATCGATTTAGGGTATCGCAGGGATAAACTACAATGGACTCTCCCAGGTAATCGGGTGTTTGATAGTCGTGGGCGAGCGCGTCATTCTCCCAACATCCTTTCCGAGCTTACTTGGAAGGACATCGAGAGCATTCAGATAGCGGGTTCTGGTCGCTATGTCTCGTGTCGTAATTATGCCATCAAAGTGTCAGGGGACTATGGCCATATCTATCATGGTGAAAACACCGATGCTGACTACAACGGAGATCATCGAACTCAGTTGTATTCTTATTCATTGAATAACGCAGGAAAAGGATGCGTCTATGATCTTTCTGCTGGAGCAGGATATCGTCTCACATCGAGGGGAGAACGATGCATTATCACCCCATATCTTGGATATTCATATCACGCGCAAAATTTACACATGTATGATGGGTACCAAAGAGTCGCTATCGATAGAGATACAGGTGAACCTCTTCCGACAGGGCATATTAAAGGGTTAAATAGCTCGTATAAAGCTCATTGGTTTGGACCTTGGTTAGGGCTTGATTTTGTCGTTCAGGTTGAACGGTGTGCCTATCTATTCGGCGCTGCCGAATGGCATTGGGTAAAATTTAGTGGCAATGGCCATTGGAACTTGCGTAAAGATATTTCACCATTCGACCAAAGCGCATATGGACAAGGGCTTATCGCTACCTTAGGAGCGAACTGGGAGATTTGGCGTAATTGGTCTATTGGAATTGTGGCTAATTATCGCAATTTTAGAACAGGACACGGAACGGAAAAAATTACAGTCTACGAACCAATCGAGGATAGTGGAAACTTTCAATGGCGCGTCAATAAAATCACGTGGGTCTCAGGGGATATTTCAGGACTTGTCAGCGTCAGATTTTAGGTAATAAAAGGACCTTAAGGACAAAGGACAAACGACCCCAAGGACCTTAAGGACGCCAAGGACATACGGACAAAGGAGTTCTTGCATTTTTTTCCATATGTCCTTGGCGTCCTTAATGTCCTTAGGGTCCTTGGCGTCGTTCGTCCTTTGTCCTCACATCGCGTTAATCTATGAATTTAATAGATTCGCTTCTGCAGGAGTGTGCAGGTGTATATCCCTGTAGTCTGTACGATCGTTCATCTGCATCCCTTTCTTCAGCAAATTTTTTATCTCGCTCGAATCTTCTATTGGCATCTTCTTCAACATCAGCTTTTTGCGTGCTGATTTCCTGTTCGAGCATCGTAGCTAGTGCTGTGGCAATTCGTTGGTCTTTTGCAATTTCTTGAATCATTTCTTGTGTATCAATTTCGAGATCTCTTCGAACGATTGCAAGAAAAATGCCAGTTTGTTTGAATATCTGATCCCTTATTAGTGGTGTAGATGTCTCAGGTGATATATAATCTGCTTCGCATTTTTCTTGTTGGGCTTTATCTAGTTTAATTTGGTTTTCTATTTTTGTTATTTTGGCTTCTCTATGCAAAGAGGCCGTTTCAATATAGACTTGAAATGTACGATTTTCAATTTCTTGAATGTGTTCGCTAATTTTATTTTCTGTAGTGGTGTCGTGAAGAGCGTCTACTTCTGCGACCTTATTATCGAACGCTTCCCACGCTGCGCGCATAATAGATAAGCTTTCGCTAATGTACTTCCATTGTTGTGTCCTTAAATCAAATATTGGCACATCTCTATAAGAGATGCGTTTTCGTGCCTGAAGGTGGTCGGCTCTTTCTTGCGCCCGCTCGAGAGCTAATGCTTTTCGCCTTTCTTTTCGCTCTTCAGCTGCAGCTGTGAATTGTAGCATTCGCTCAGCCGCATATTGTTTTCGCTGAGCAGCGACTTTAGCGGCGTGCTCTTCGTATTCAATCTGTCGTTGCTTCATATGAATAAAAAGCCTTGAAGCCGCCCCCCAATCCAGAATACAAGATTTTATTGTTTCTAAACACTCCTGAGCATTTAATTTACTCATAGAAAAAGTTGGAAAAATATTATAAAAAACTATATATAGCGAGGTCAACTGAACGGCTAGCTCAAATGTTCTTTTTGCTTGCTCTCCAAGTTCTGGAAGATCTGGGTTTTTTATTCCTTCGGTAGATGAAACTAATGGAGAGGATGGCTCATTTTGAGTGGAGTCATGGTAATTAAAATAACCATTATGATTTGTATGCGTGTTAATATTGTTCATTATAAAAATCTTTTGTTAAATTTTAGTTAAATTTAAATTTATTTTAATGTGGTTTTATTTTAGAGTCAAGCTTTTCATTGATGTTTCAGTGTATATCGAACGTTGACAACTAGCAAATAAAAAGTGTTTGAATGAAATAGATGTTGTAGAATTTTTCTCGAAAAACGTAAAATCACTGTACAAGTCTTACCAATGGCACCTATTTATGAATCTATCAGTTCCTCCTGGAGTTTTTGATATTATCCCTCAAAGCGCAAAAGAGGAGTGGCGTTCCACTCATCTTTGGACCTATCTTGAAGGACTTATTAGGCAAATCGCAGCTGAATATGGATTTCAAGAGATCCGTACCCCCATTTTTGAACGAACAGAGCTGTTTCATCGCAGCGTTGGTGAGACTTCAGACATCGTCTCTAAGGAGATGTACACTTTCTTAGATAAAGGAGAACGCTCGATGTCACTTCGTCCTGAGGGGACAGCTCCTGTCATGCGTTCTTTCATTGAAAATCAGATGCAACAGTCGGCTCCCGTTCATAAATTGTTTTATATCGCTCCCATGTTCCGTTACGAACGAGCACAGGCCGGAAGGTACCGTCAGCATCATCAATTTGGTGCTGAAGTGATTGGCAATGGAGCTCCTGAGCAAGATGTCGAAGTGATTGATTTGCTCTACACCCTTTATAACCGGATAGGACTCAAAAACCTGCAGGTGAATATTAATTCCATTGGAGATGTTGAATCGCGTGCCGCTTTTAGAAATGCGCTGCTGGAGTATTTGCGTCAGCATTATGACGCTCTTTCTGCTGATAGCAAACATCGTCTAGAGGTCAATCCGTTGCGTATTTTAGACTCTAAGGATCCTAAAGATAGAGAAATCACTAAAAATGCCCCCTCTATTTTGACGTTTTTAAACGAAGAGTGCCGCCAACATTTTAACCGTGTTCAAGAATTGCTAAAACTTCTTAATATTCCATTTCAGATCAATCCGATGCTTGTGAGGGGGCTGGACTATTATAACAAGACGGTTTTCGAAATTACATCTGGGGAGTTAGGAGCTCAAAATAGCATTGCGGGTGGTGGACGTTACGATGGCCTTTTAAAGACACTCGGTGGACCAGATCTCCCTTCAATCGGTTTTGGAATGGGGATAGAGCGAGTCTTGCAGACGATGATCAATCAGGGTATTTCGCTTCCAGAGTCTTACCACCCCGAAATTTTTCTGATTCCGATGGGTGAAGCAGCAAAGGAAAGCTGTTTTTCTCTGTTGCATCAGCTCCGCCAGGAAGGGATCAAGGCTCAAATGGATTTTAGCGATAGAAAACTCAACAAAGTGATGCAGTATGCCAATCAAATTCGAGCGGCTCATATTGTCGTCATAGGTGATGATGAATTAAAAACCGGCGAAGTAGAAATTAAAAAGATGTCGACAGGAGAGAAGCAAAAAACGAGTTATACGCAAATTGCAAAAGTTTTAAGAGAAAAATAGGAGTAATATGTTCGATTACCGTAGAACGCACACCTGTGGTGCGTTAAAAAAAGCAGATATAGGAAAGCAGGTGACTCTTTCAGGGTGGGTTAACCGTCGCCGTGATCACGGAGGCCTAATTTTCATCGATCTTAGAGACCGTTTCGGTCTAACACAGATAGTTTTCGATCCTGAAAAAGACCCTAAAGCACATGTCATTGGCGAGAAATTGCGTCCCGAGTGGGTCATCTCTATTAAAGGAACCGTTATTCCTCGTCATGAAGGAATGACAAACCTTAAGCTTCCTACAGGTGAAATAGAGGTAGAAGTTAATGACATTGAAATTCTCTCAAAAGCTAAGACCCCACCATTTTCAATTTCTGATGAGACGATAGAGGTGAATGAAGAGCTTCGTCTTAAATATCGCTATCTCGATATCCGTCGTGGTGATATTGCGGATAAGTTAATTAAGCGACACCGTGCGATGCTTACAACTCGCCAATACCTCGATAAACAAGGGTTCCTTGAAATTTCAACACCTATTTTGGGCAAGTCAACTCCTGAAGGAGCTCGCGATTATTTGGTTCCTTCTCGAGTCTATCCAGGGGAGTTCTATGCTCTGCCACAGTCACCTCAGATATTTAAACAGTTGCTGATGGTCGCTGGCATGGACCGTTATTTTCAAATTGCTCAATGCTTTCGCGATGAGGATTTACGTGCCGATAGGCAACCGGAATTCACCCAGATCGATATCGAAATGAGTTTTGGAACTCCTAATGACCTAATGCCTATCATTGAAGGCTTGGTGAAAGCTCTTTTTAAGGAGTGCATTGGACTCGATATCCCCACATCATTCCGTCGCATCCCTCATAGCGAGTGTCTTGAACGATTTGGATGTGACCGCCCAGACATGCGATTCGGAATGGAATTGGTTCGCTTGGATGCTATTGCAGCACGCTCTACATTCTCAGTCTTTACAGACCAACTTAAAGAAGGGGGAATCGTTAAAGGCTTTTGCGTTAAGGGTGGCGCTGAGATCTCCAGAAAAGGGATTGATGACTACACCGATTTCGTCGGTCGCTTGGGGATCAAGGGACTCGCATGGATAAAATATCAGCCAGAAGGGCTTAATTCAAGCATTGTGAAATTCTTTTCTGAAGAACTCCAAAAAGAACTCATCACAGCATTTAAGATGGAAGTAGGAGACCTCGTCTTTATGGTTGCAGACCAGAAAGAACGCGCTAATCAAGGCCTTGACCACTTACGTCGTCGTGTCGCTCGCGATCGCGGTTTAATGCAACCAGGGCATTATGAGTTCTTGTGGGTGACCGATTTTCCTCTGTTTAGTTGGAATGCTGAAGAAAATCGTCTCGATAGCGAACATCATCCATTTACATCACCCAATCCAGAAGACATTCATTTGTTCGATAGTGAACCACTTAAAGTACGTTCGTCTGGTTATGATTTGGTGCTCAATGGATATGAAATTGCAGGAGGCTCTCAGCGTATTCACAACAGTGAATTGCAACAAAAAATATTTGAGAGGTTGAATCTCACCCCAGAAGAACTAAAGACAAAGTTTGGCTTCTTTATTGAAGCCCTAAGTTATGGCACCCCACCTCATTTAGGGATTGCACTGGGATTAGATCGATTGATGATGATCCTTACGAATACGGAAAATATTCGCGATGTTATTGCATTTCCTAAGACACAGAAGGCCAGTGATTTGATGATGGAATGCCCATCAAGCGTTTCACGGCAACAGCTGAAGGATCTTGGGATTTTTGTAGAAAGTAGAGAAAATTGATAGACCTAAATTTGAAAACCGGCTAACCTGACAACTCAAAACAGGAGGATAATATATGTTTATGAAAACACGTTTATTGGCTTTAGTGGCTCTTACAGCATTCACGGCTTGTGAGACAAAAAAAACCGATGATTCAAAAAAACACAAAGAAGGGGAAGTTGCAATCGCTGAAGTCAGCGAAACAACAAAGCCTGCTTCATTACAAACGAATGTTGAAGGAATCGACATCGATAAGGTCTCCGAAACTCTTGGAAACTTTATCGGTCGCAATCTAAAAACCGCCGGTATTCAATTTAACGTCGACAGCATCATTAAAGGAGTACGCGAAGGTGCCGCTGGTAAACCAGCACCTCTGAGCGATGCCGATTATGAGAAAGCGATGGGTGAACTTCAGCAAAAAGCTTATAACACGCTTGCAGAAACGAACTTAGAAGCTGCCAATAAATTTATGGCTGAAAATAAGAACGCAAAAGGTGTTGTAGAACTCACTCCGGGAACTCTCCAATACACTATTTTGGAAGAGGGTAATGGACCAGTCGTTCCTGAGCATGGAGTTCCTTTGATCAATTATGTTGGCAAGTATATCGATGGGACTGTTTTTGGCAGCTCAGAGAATGCTGGTGGACCAATCACAGTGCCAATCGATCAGACAATTCCAGGATTTAGCAAAGGGATTGCAGGGATGAAAGAAGGGGAGAAAAGACGCTTGTTTGTCCATCCGGATGCTGGTTATGGACGCACAGGACAACTACTTCCGAATGCATTGCTCATTTTTGATATCGAAGTCGTCAAAGCTACTTCACCAGAAAAAGAGGCTGCTCTTGCTCATGGTGCATTAGACGATGATGAAGATCTCGATGATGACTTTGATAATGCAGAGTTCGATGAACAGCCAAAAGCTGCCCCTAAAGCAGCCGAAGCTCCGAAACCTGCAGAAGCACCGGCAGATAAAAAATAGTCCTTAAAAGCGGAGTCTCTAGGTAGACTTCGTTTCGACATTTTTCTGTTGCTACGCGAAGCGTTTGGAGTGCGAAAGTCCTCTTTCGCTTTCACATAACAAAGCGAAAGGGGGCTTTCGCACTCCAAACGCTTCGCGTGGTAAAAAGGCTCTTGGTATAGGTGAGAATATACTGTCAATGCAGAACATTCTCCATTTCAAACGCTTCGCGTAGCATTAACATTTTTAGACCACGTTGGTATTTGTCTGCATATCATTCTCTTTCAACCACAGATCCCACAAAATACAGGAAACATCGTCCGGACATGCGCCGTTACAGGCTCCTCTCTTTCACTCGTAAGACCTTTGGGTTTTAGCGTCACTGACAGATGGCTGAAACGTGCTGGCCTAGATTACTGGGAGGGGGTTCGCGTTTCCTTTATCGACAATCTTGAAGAGTTTTTGAGTACCACGACACATCAATTTTATTTTTTTTCCAGCAAAGTTGAAAAGAAATATTCAGACATTGTTTATCAGCCCAACGACATTCTCATTTTTGGATCAGAGACAAATGGCTTGCCAGCTCATTTTAGCGAAAAATGGCCAGAGCGCTTTGTCACAATCCCTATGATCGACGGGGTACGTTGCCTCAATTTAGCTACTTCTGTTGGCATTGCTCTTTATGAAGCATGGCGTCAGCAGGGATTTAACATCTGATTTGTACTCCAGGGGGGAGGTTTAGAGGCTCTTTTAATGATGGACAGCCACAGCACTCTATGAGTTGCAGTAAAGGCATATTGGGGAGTTCTTCTAATTCTATACAGAAGCTGCAGTATAAGTCTGTAATTTTAGGAAGATCGGGTAGAGCTTCTAGTGAGCGACAGGAACCGCAATTAAGCCACCTAAGTTGAGGAAGGTCGGGTAGAATTGTGAATGAGCAGCTCGAGCAATAGAGCCATGTTAGCAGAGGCATGTCAGGTAAATCCTCTATTCGGCGGCAGGAAGAGCAATCAAGCCGTGTTAGCAGAGGCATGTCAGGTAAATCCTCTATTAGGTGGCAGGAAGAGCAATCAAGCCATGTTAGCAGAGGTAGATTAGGTAGGTTCTTTAGTGAGGTGCAATTGTGGCAATCAAGTTTTGTTAAGTGTGGCATCTCGGGAAGGGTGGTGATTTCAAAGTTATCGCTAATAACTAAAGTGGTCAAATTTGGAGCACAGTTAACGAGTTGATGTATCTGCTCGTTATTGATTATCAATCCTTTGCAATCTAAGTAGCGAAGATGGGGGGCTATGCCGGTGATTTCTTCGTCGGTCAGGTTAAATAGAGCTAGAGGAGCTTTTGCCTGATTGATAAATCGTGCAAGTAACTCATAAGAATTTTTGGGTAACTTGTCTTTAAGTAACATAGCCGACGTGGATTTTTCTCTTCCACCCCTCCATGGAAGCGAAAAGACAAATATATTGAATTGAGGACCTTTCGTACTTAACTGTTTTCCTTGGTCGTATAGAGGTAAAAAATCCACTAAACATCCTGCTGAAGGGCTAAATTTCTCTAAAAGAGTAAAGGCTCTGTGAGCATATTTGGACTTAGATTCTATTGCGATATTTTTTAGGTTGCGCAAACTTTCTCCCGCTAGTTGCCTAACATCATGATTTGGGCGCTGAGAATCAGTCATGAATTTGCGCATGTAAAGCCTAGCATTTAACCATTTTCCAATCTCCTGAATTAAGCGATCTATTTGATTTTTTCCATCTTCCTTTATCGCGATCGCGGCGATTGTATCGGGAAGAGTTAATTCTAGGTCTTTACACTCCGCAAGAAATTGTTGAGCAGAGACTATTGGTCTTGAGGCTCTGGGAACAATTTGTTTTGTCATGTCTAAATGAGCTTTTTTAGCTAAACTCGGTACTACTGTAGCATCGTCGGCAGAATTCGAATCGTCAAAAGAATGTCTTGTTCTTTTTGAATTTATTCCTAGATCTGCGAGGGGATACCTAACTGGTGATGATGCGTAACTTGGTTCCAAAGTAAATTTCCTTTAAGGTTTTTGAAGTTTTAATTTTATTGATAAAAATAAGATATTGGCAATACTAGCATAATTTTAATAATAAAGTAAATAAGAATTAGATTTTTACAGAAATTAGGGTGTAATTAAAAGTGTCAGTTGATCAATTGTTGGAATAGCCGAAGGTATAATTACACCTTCGGCTGCTTGAATATTTGCCAACTGACTTTTAATTACACCCCAACAATTAGACACTAGTATAAAATCTGGCAATTAGGGAGTCGTGCGGAGAGTTGTTCTATGTGTTCTTTAGTGATGTTGTTGTTAATAAAATTGCGAATGTCAAGATATTCGAGTTGAGAAAGAGCTCCTAGCTCGATGAGATCGTTAAGACTTAAATGTATGCTATTAAGAGTGAGTCGTTTAAGTTCAGGTAATACCGATAATGCAGAGAATGATGCATCGCGGATATTTGTTCGACTCAGATCCAATTCTTTGAGTTTTTTAAGGCTAGCTAGTTTTTTGACTGAATCTGAGCTTATTTTAGTGCCCTGTAAATCAAGAATCTCTAAATGCTGCAGTTGGCTAATTTTTGAAACATCTCCTGAAGATGTTGAGCTATTGGCTAAAGACAAAATGCGTAAATTGGGGACAAATTGATCAAACGGCAATCCTTTGTTTTTCATATTGAGAAGTCTGAGTTCTTCTAAACTCAACATAGAGCACATCCCCATTTGTTCAATCTGCTCTTCAGAAAAAGATGGATGATACCAAATGAGTGTTTTGAGT
>Ga0207113_1082_pt1 | contig 29274 bp, 38 predicted proteins | sample Alteio_BWMinHeat_69_FD_153559 | JGI IMG/M metagenome (GOLD analysis project Ga0207113, IMG submission 153559) | Enriched cells from forest soil in Barre Woods Harvard Forest LTER site, Petersham, Massachusetts, United States -... | ecosystem: Environmental > Terrestrial > Soil > Temperate forest >... | reverse complement strand
TGTTGATGCTACACTCAAAACTGCCATATCTGCAGGCGCAAAAGTGATGCGTTCTGCTGAAGATATGTTTTATGGTGATCGCACCGCCATGTTTGAAGATCCGTTTGGTTATCACTGGTGTATTGCAACATGCGTTGAAAATGTAACACCAGCGACAATTAGAAAACGCGTGGCTAAATTATTTGGTGATAAAAAATAATTAAACGTGTTTTAAAAGAGAAAAATGATGTCCAAAGTTGCAGTGATATTATCCGGTTGTGGTGTATTTGATGGCAGTGAAATTCATGAGGCGGTTAGCACATTACTTGCATTGGATTTAGCGGGTGCAACCTATGAATGCTTTGCACCCAATATTGCCCAAACGCGTGTTGTGAACCATCTGACACAAGATATCAAAACAGATATTCGTAATGTGCTTGAAGAATCAGCACGAATTGCACGTGGAAAAATTCAAGACATTAAAAATGCGAATCCCGCAAAATTTAATGCTGCAATTTATCCCGGTGGACATGGCGCTGCACTCAATCTTTGCGACTTTGAAAAAAATGGTGCCGCAATGACAATCAATCCTGACGTGCTGCATTTTGCAAAAGGTATGAAAGAAGCTAAAAAACCGCAAGGATTTATTTGTATTGCGCCTGTCATGATTTCAAAAATCTATGGTGATGGCGTTTTACAAACAATCGGCCATGACGAAACGACTAAAAATGCTATTGAAAAAATGGGTGGCAAACATGTGGACTGCACTGTTAATAGCGCCATCGTTGATCAAACACATAAAGTGGTTAGCACACCGGCTTATATGCTCGCACAAAGAATCAGCGAAGTGTATGCAGGTGTTAGTCAGCTGGTAAAAGATGTGTTAAAAATGATTTAAGGAAATAGCAATGTCACTAATACCAAACGAAATTGTTCCACCATTTATCGGAAAAACAGCCGATGGTGTGTTTGATCTCAACACATTGCACGGAAAAAATGTGGTTATTTATTTTTATCCCAAAGATAATACACCGGGTTGCACCCTGGAATCAAAAGCCTTTCGTGATCATTACAAAGAATTCCAAGAAAATAATACTGAAATTGTCGGTGTTTCTCGTGACAACATAAAATCGCATTGCAAATTTATCGATAATCATCAACTCAATTTTCCGTTAATTAGCGATGAAGACGAATCGATTTGTAAATTATTTGGTGTCTTAAAGCAAAAAAGCATGTTTGGTAAAAAGTATATGGGCATTGAACGCAGCACATTTTTAATCGATAAAAACGGTGTTTTGCGGTATGAGTGGCGTGATGTATCGATCATGGGTCATGTGAAAACGGTGTTGAAAACAGTTTCTGAACTCAATGGCAAATAGATTTTATTCAAAACTCAATCACAAAACAGCGAGTTTAATTACCAATGACCGCAAACGTTGGCGTGTGAGCTATGGTATGTTATTTAAAGTGTTAGAGGGTGAAGCAGCGATGAAAGCTGACACTATGTCAATTGGCTGCAGCGGAAACCTAATTGAGCATGCGACCCTGTAATATTTGCGAGTGTTAATTCAAACAACACTTTTTGAATTTCTTACCACTGCCACATGGACAAGGATCATTTCGCCCAACTTTTGGTCCCTGTGATGCAGTTTTTTGTTTTTTTGGCTCACGCATTTGATGCATCATTTCCACGCGCTTTTTACGCCAATGTTCATTAATCTCGATGACGAAATCTGATAAGTATTCTCCCGCACCTGTAAGAATTTCTTTAACACGAGCAGGATCACCCTTTGCTACTATTTCGATTTGTTTATCATCCAATGCAAGCACTGTAATTTGGGAAAAAGGCTCTGATATTTCGTTTGCATTCCACAAGGGATCAAGTTGCGCTGCACTCGTATAAGCGTGTGCCCACACTCTTTTTTCAGCCAAAAGATTTTCGCTAATGCCGGCGGTTTCAAAAAAACGCTCGATGCTAAATGTATTTTCACTCAGTTTCGTGCAAATATCGTTGTAGAACGACATTACAATACCAAAGAGCCGTTGAAATTCTTCGGCAGAACTAGATTTATTATTGAAACCCAAATGATTGATCCATTGACTGGGCGGCATTAACCCTGGTGAGCTAATCACAGCCGTTAAAAACCCATGTATTTGTACAATATTTTTCAATTGGTGTTGCGCTAGAAATTCGCGCAATTGTGTTAAACGATCATCTGTAAAATCTGCAATGGGTCGCATAGCTACCTCGAAAATTTAAGCATATTACACAAAAAATAAACTAATGTCTCTTTTTGATAATCTAATAAATACAGATAATCTCTAAATTGTTAATATGCACTTCTCCAGGATGATTCACAAAAACAATGTACTTTTGGGGCGAATTTGTCACAGTTTATTTTTCATTTTAATTTATGGTCGATTATCTTGGTCTACCCATTTATCTTTTTGTAGTAACCATTATGACGCTGTTGTTGTTTGTGAAAATCTATTAGCGCAAAATTATCCAAAAGGCATAAATCAATATGATGACCATCAATCCAAAAACTCTAACAGGTTCTCGTCTACAGCTGGAAGTGATGAATCCCTCTCATTTTGAAGCATTAAATGCAATCGCCCAAGACAAAACTATTTGGACTTACGCAACATTTGATACATCGGATAATTATTTTGAAGTATGGTTTACTAACGCAATAAAATCATTTCAAACAAATGAATCTGTCCCGTTTATTATTCGACGATTATCAGATCAAAAAATAGTTGGCAGTACGCGATATTATCATATTAGCCCCGAGCATCATCGATTAAGCATCGGCTACACCTGGACTATTCCTGAAGTGTGGGGCACTTTTGTTAATACTGAAAGCAAATACTTATTATTACAAAATGCGTTTGAAGTGTTAGCTGTCAATCGCGTTGAATTTCTGATAATAATCAACTTACATTTCGCAGCAAGCGCGGTCGCGATAAATTTATCATCGTCCGCATCTCTTGAAACTGGTTCTTTCAAAATTACTGGTGATACAAATTCACCGTAAATTGTGACCAAATCAAGAAATGGTGAAATATCAACACCAGGATATTTTTTTGAAAGAATATTTCCAACGCTAACATACTCATTCAATATCTCAGGTGAGACGATGAGTTTAATTTTTCCGTCACTCCAAGCATTTAAAATCCGCTCAGGATGTCCTGACCAGAATATGCCTGACATAAAAACGTTAGTATCCAGAACTAATTTAATCACTTTTTGCGAGCAACCTTTATAGCTGATTTTATAGATTCTTGAGTAAGGCCTACCGCTTTTGCCGATTTGCGCGCTTTGATAATCAAGTTTTTATATTCACTCATACTGGGACGTGTGACTATTTTTAAAATAACCACATCTTTTTCAGCGAGCACTAAAAATTGATCGCCTGAATGCAGACCCATTTTATCTCTAATATCTTCTGGGATCACAACCTGACCTTTTGATGACAGTTTTGTGGTTGATACTTGGCTCATATGCTTTACCTCTCTATCTTACTGGTAAGATTATAGCATATCACAAAAATTATGCTAATGTTTTGTGGAATCACTTACAGAGATTATACGCCTAGCTTAGCATCACTTTTTGGCTAACAGTCACTATATGATATTGCTCAACGTCAAACTCAATTTTTTCAAAAAACACTCCATAATAAATTAAATATCATATGATTCATTTCAACCATGCTGCTATTCTCAATGATTAATGCAAAAATCGGATTTACCAATTGAACAATAATTGTTTTTCGTGATGTAATTACCATGTTTATATTGATATCGACGTGCTTTGGCAAAAGTTTTATTGTCTCATTGTATACTGACTGTTTTTTCTTGAATTCTTGCGCCTGCAGCGTATCTTGAAGAAGTAATTTTATATTCAATTTTAATTTGGCTCGTTTTTTAATAAAAGTTTCAAAAAAATCTGGATCAAGATCGTACCATTTATCTTGATTGGAAATAACGAGATAATCTTCATCATCTTTCAAGTCAGTTAATAAATTTGAATATACAGATCGGATACCCTGAAGACCATGAAATTGTTTTATTAAGCTTTCTGATGGTCGTGTTGTAGAGTGCAATGCTTGCAATCTTGGCAGAACTGTATTTAATAATTGTTTTTGCTTTTCAATGATGACACCGAGTTGATTCGGATTTTCCGCTGCGATTAATTTCTTTTTTCCTTGAATTTCATGATGCGCTAATCCTCTTGTAATCAACGAATCAATTGTGTTGTAGACCGTTGAACGTTTAATACCACTTGATTTTGCAAGCAGTAATATTGTTGTTGGTCCAGAGTTCAATAGTGCCACATAGAGTTCCGCTTCATTACTATCCAAGCCAATGTCATTCAAATGCTGTATTAGATCGATTTCCATCATGCACCACCTATTTATAGTAAATGTCACATTTTCTGACAACATAATATACTGAAAAACAATGTGTTTCAATATAAATATAAAAATAAATACATATAAATTGACGTTTAATATTTTGCCATTTATACTGCGCCAAATAAAAGTTTTCGAGGGGCTGCTAAATGACGCGCTGTTATTCTGAAGATATTTATAGATTTACAGAAAAATTTAACCTGCTTCGTACTTTTGCAGGTATTTTTTTCGGCACGCGCAATCTTGTTTTCGCATGTGGTAAAGCAGATAAATTAAAAGAATCCCCTGGAGAATATTTTTGTTATGCAACAGCATCTGTTGCAGTTCTGTCTACCGTTTCTATTCATGCGTGGAAAGCATGCTATGCGGAAGAGGAAAAATTAACATTGTATGAAAAAATTGTTATGACGATAGCCCGAATGGGCGTTATTTTTTCAGCTTTAAATATTGCGGCACTCAATAATGATTTTGTGATTGCAGTAAATAAAAATAATGCGGCGCAAATATCGTATGCTATCGCAAGTTTTTGCATGGCCGCATTTGCAATTTTATCCAACCCCATACAGGAAGCAACAAAAAGCAATTCTGATTTTATTTCATCATTTGTTGCATCATGTCCAAAGTCTGGCATTTGGATTGGTTTTATCTTTGCTGGATTACTTACTCAAACGGTTGTCTTCGAAAAAGAAAAAACACCGGTTGAAATGACTACGTTAAGTGTTGCGATGGCAAGTTTGTTTATTTTTGAGTGGTCTCTTTGTTATGCTGCGATTATAAAAAGTAGATCTGCTGAAAATGCAAAAAAATTTATTGAATCGCCATTAAATGCAACAGCAGATTGCTATGAAAAAATAATGTGGTGGATGAGCTTTATATTAGATTGTACGCGCTCATTAATCAGTTTTTTTGCAAGCGTGATGGTTATTCCCAATATTTTTGGGCTCTCTCCAACATTTGCTCTTGCAACACAAGGAAAAGTACAGCAAGGCATTTATGCTTTTCTTTTCGGGTCCACGATGTTGTTCGGTGTTAATAATACATCAAGAGTTGTGTCAACAAGACTGATGTTATGCGACACGAATATTACACCAGATACTCAAATGAGAGAAATTCAACCATAAATCCAAAACCAATAGGAAAAATATTATGACAACTTTTCAAAAATTATTTTCAAAACGAAATCCAATTATAGCTTGTATACATTTACCTGCTTTGCCTGGTGCGCCGTTGTATGCGGGCGATATGGACGCTATTTATGATGCCGCTATAACAGAAGCAAAAATATTTTCAGAGCACGGTGTAGATGCGTTAATTGTAGAAAATTTTAGGGACAAACCGTTTTATCCGAATCAAGTACCGGCAGAGACAATCGCAAGTTTAGCAGCGGTCGGGCGTGAAATCATTAAAGCAGTTTCAATTCCTGTTGGTGTTAATGTATTAAGAAATGATGCGCATGCGGCAATGGCTATTGCAACTGCAATTCAAGCGCAATTTATTCGTGTGAATATTCATATGAATGCGGTCGTATCCGAGCAAGGTATTATTCAAGGTAAGAGTCATGAAACATTGCGACTGCGTGAACATTTAAAATCAAATGTACTCATTTTTGCAGATGTTGGTGTAAAACATGCAGCACAATTGGCGCCTCGTGGTCTTGCGACTGAAACAAAAGATTTATGTGAGCGAGGACTGGCTGACGCAATTATTGTCTCTGGTGAATTAACAGGTTCTGCAACCAGCGTTTCAGATTTAGAAACAGTTAAGCAGCATTCAACAGTACCTGTTCTGATTGGAAGTGGTGTTACGCCGGGAAATTTAAAATCACTTCATCAAGCTGATGGATTTATTATTGGTAGTTATTTTAAAAAAAATGGGAATGCCAATAATGAAATTGAAATTGCGCGAGTAGAGAAATTATTGTCAATTGTTTAGCGAATATAAAACTCCACTGATAAAGCGAGATTTGTTGCGAAGAGAGTGAATACACGTCATGATTGTTAAAAAATTGAGATAACAATACTATGAAAAAATTTGCAAAAAATATTGCCTCAATTTACGGCAATGTAGGTGATGCGTGGCTTTCTGTATTGCCAAATTTTTTAAAAGAAATTGAAAATACTCACGATATAAAAATTGAAAACCCATTTCAAAATTTAACTTATCGTTATGCTGCCATAGCAAAAAAATTGGATGGAAGTGAATGCGTTTTTAAATGTGGTGTTCCGAATAAAGCCCTGGTCAATGAAATTCATGCATTGCAATATTTTGACGGTAATGGTGCTGTAAAATTATTAGATTCAAATGAAAGTGAAGGGTGGTTGCTACTCGAAAGATGTTTTCCCGGTGTTTCACTTTCAAAAATAAATGATGATCATGCAACATTGGTTGCTATTCAAGTCATGCAATCATTGTGGCGGCCGATTACCGAAGAAAACTCGAAATTTCGGCATATTAAAAGTTTGTTGCAAGGTTTGCAACGTGCTGAGCAATCAGACCCCCAGTTCCAAAAAAATTAATTCGTGATGCTATTTCTATAAGCGAGGAATTATTATCTTCGCTGGGTGAAATTGTGTTATTGCATGGTGATTTTCATCACGATAATATTTTAAGTGCATCACGGAAGCCATTTTTAGCGATTGATCCAAGTGGAATTGCCGGAGAGCGTGAATATGAAATTGGTGCGCTAATGCGGAATCCACACTCGATTATAGAAACACATATGAATTTAAAAAAATGTTTTGATCACAGATTATCAATTATTGCTGAACTCACTGGATTTAATCGGGAACGATTGTTGATGTGGACATTTGTTCAAGCAGTATTGGCGGCGTGGTGGCACGTTGAAGACAATACAAACGGGATTGAAAATATGCTTCATGTCGCTAATGTTTCCTATGAAATGATTCTTAAAAAAGAATAGCGGTTTAAATTATGTTATCTTAACCACAAAAAATTATTATAGAATGATAAAGTTACATTTCAACAGCACATAACTGGGAGCGCAACATAAGATTGCAAGGGTGTTTTTGGTGAACCTGAATTTGAAATTCCATTGTCGCGTGTTACCAACCCAATCACAAAAAAGAATTATTATATCGTTTAGATTGTTTTATTGAACAATCTCAATTTGATAAAAAAAGAATTTACGGATGGCTATTTTCGAAATCGGTTTTGGCGGCATGGTGAACGGTAGAGGATAGTGGTTCAGTTAATAACTTAACCAATCGATTTTTATTTGTTGCTGAAATGATGAATTCACAGGACAACTGAATATGAAAGTTTTTTTATTTATTGTAATGGTCTTTTTATTTTCTAATACTTTTGCTGGCGAAGATAAGCTTAATGCAATCATGAACACCGTTTCGCAAAAACTACATCGATTAGAAATCAAGGATCATGTTGAAATTGGCTTATCCGCTATTGAGACTTATAACAACACGCATATTAATTTTAATGCCAATAAGCGTTTTCCAATGGATAGTACATCTAAATTAATGACGGTATCTGCTATCTTGAAAAAAAGTGAAAGCGATCCCGATCTTTTAAAGCAGAGAATATTTTTCACAAAAGCAGATGTTGAAAAATCAGGTTATGCGCCTATCACAAGCAAGCATATTAAAAGTGGAATGACTGTTGCTGAGCTTTGTGCTGCTTCGCTTGAATATAGTGATAACGCAGCGGTTAATCAATTAATGAAAATATTGCGTGGACCTAATAAAGTCACTCAATTTGCACGATCTATTGGGGATAAAAAATATTTTCTGGTGCGATGGGAGCCAAAGCTTAATTCTGCTATTCCACACGATAAACGTGATACGACAACGCCATCCGCAATGGCAGATTCCGTGCAAAAACTAGTATTAGGTAATGCGTTAAATTATTCTCGACGCAAACTTTTGCAAGATTGGCTAAAGCATTGCAAAACAGGTACCAATCGTATTCGCGCAGGTGTTCCGCATGACTTTATCGTTGCAGATAAAACAGGAACTGGCGATTATGGTTCCATCGGAGATATTGGTGTTATTTGGCGTACACATGGAAAACCGGTTGTGCTTGTAGTATACGTTAGACAAAATGAAAAAAATGCGCACACATCTGACAAAGTGATTGCAGGGGCGACAAGAATTGTGATGAATGCTATGTCTGTTCTTCCTTAGGCAAAGTTAGGAATACGTTCAGTGAAGACACTCAATTCATATCGGGTGGATGCTTTTGCATCATCGCTATTCACAGGAAACCAAGCGGCCGTTTGTCCATTAGATAAATGGTTGACTGATGACCAGATGCAATCCATTGCAGAAGAAAATAATTTATATTTGAAATACGCTGAAGTGTTTGAAGTGATTAAAGGTGATTATTATTTCTTACCCAATAAAATGCTAGAAGAACTATTATCTTAAAAAACCCATGTTGCCATTAATAATGCAAAATGGGTTTTTATTACTTTATACAGCAATGTAATTTATGGTGTTATTTGTTTGTTCTGTACTTGATTTTCTACCAACAAAATTCATCAATCTTGCCCAGCACGAAGCACTTTTGTGCAAGAGTGATTCATGTGTGTTTTGTGACCGTGAATTTTTTATGCATGTGTAAATAGAAGCCATTAAACAAATCAACGCACCTAAAAAAATGAATCCACCTAATGTTTGTAAAATTATTCCTGTGACGGTAGAGATCTCACAATTTCCAAAAAATATTTGATTATTAGTGCTATTTTTTGTGGCATTGTGACTGATAAATGGATATAAATTTTGATAGTTTTTGGTTTCACAAAAATTTAAAAGTAAGTTGCAGGCAGCAGTTAAATATGATGGATTATAATTTTGAAACTGAATCCAAAATAGTTGGTTAGCATTGTCATAATCTTTTATTCCGCAAATGCCGGTTGCAATGCCAGTTTGAACACAGGTATTGGTATATGCGGTAAATTTCCCATTTGACGAGCATTGAAAGGAGGGGGTATCACTATTCGTTGAATTCCCGATCCATACCATATTTGAACTGTGCGACAAAATTCGATTCAGCGTGTATCCGAGCATAAATAAGAACGCGCCCATCATTGTTGCGATCGTTGATACTTTAATATCTTGTTTCATAAACACCTCGTTTGTTTTTATTATTTCGCCACATTATTTTCAGGGCAAAATCAAACAAACGGCGGCGAGATGATGTGTGTTTGTGCATATAAAAAATATGCGCGAAAGCCACAGCAGACGAGCTGTTCACATGACTTATCTTCTTTCATCCGGACTATACCGTCGGCTTTGGCATTTCACCAAATCTGCTGACCTTTTTCATTGCTGAAAAAGCGCTCGCGGGCTCTTTTATTGTTACAAATAAAAATACCGCCGGTGGGGAATTACACCCCGCCCTGAAGATAATTGCAGTCAAATTAAACCTAACGAAGTGGTTTGTCAACACGGTATTTTACGGTAATCGACCAAAAATTTGCGTCGTTCTCGCAAACGATACTAAAAATTGATCATCATTGATAAAATTTTCCAGATCATTCAAAAATATCTGAATTTCAGTTTCTGTTGCGATGCCAAATTCAATATAACGATTCTTTAATTCATTCATCAGAATAACCATTATTTTTTTCTGATGTTGCTTATAAATTGGTTGAATGAAATTCACGTGAATGGTTTTTAATTTCAATTCTTGAAAATAATAATAAAGTTTTTCACCAATATCAAAATCAATATTTTTCTTTGTAAATAAAGCCATGACCAATTCACGATATTTTCTAAATACAGGTGATTCTGGATAACAAGCAGTCACACTATTGGTTGCTTCCTCTGAAACCAGAATACCATTAGGTTTTAGTAATTGCGTTAAGTATTGCAATCCGTCAAATGGGTTTTGAAGATGCATCACTAAAAATCTTGAGTAAATAAGATCATATTTTTTTGTTGTGTTCAAATCAAACAAGGATGATGCGATAAAAGTAATGTTATTCGATTCCGAGCAATTTTTTTTAGCAATGTCAATTTGCTCTGGGCTAATATCAACAGCGGTAACATGACCATTATCACCCACCTGTTTTGCAATCCATCGTGTCATGTTGCCAGTCCCGCAACCCACTTCTAATACCCGCATTCCTTGCGTTAAGCCTGCTTTCAAAAGCAAATCTTTGCTGGTTTTGCCAAACAATTCATTGAGTAGCAATAGGCGTTCTTCATCATCTTTACCAACGCCAATGACATAGCTGTTTTCATTCATATCATTCAAGACCGTAATAATGTTTTTTATCTGTTTCGGTAAGAGATACCCGAACTTGTGTATCCTGTTTTTTTATTGCATTTGAAAAATCATGATAAATTTTTTCTAATAATATTTTTCCAGTGCGATTTTTTATTTCATCTGTTCGGCCTGGCAACATTTTAATTCGCAGAATAATATAGGCGTTGTTAGAATCGCCATCGCCAATCACATAATCAGAAATTTTAGTAACGCTGGATCGACAAGTGCGTAAATCTGTTTTTATTTCGTTCACTAAAATATCATGTGTTTCTAATAAAAATGATTTAATTTTCAAATCAATTTTTAGATTATCAGTATATTCAAAATTAAGAATTGGCATTTGTTTTCCTTAGGGGATATGAATATGTTGCTCCGGCGTAAAAGCCGGTGTACACGAAATATGTAGCGTCATATTACCATCCCAATAAAATTTTTCATTGGGTGCAATTAAAACGACGTCGCCTGTTTTTAAGGTATGCTCAACATCGTTAACAACCACTTTTCCAACACCTTCCTGAACATAAACAATTTCTTTAGAAATAGTATTAGCGGCACATCCTGAATGAGGATATCGAGAGGATACTTTGACGATTGCAAAATCAATGTCACGATCCTCGATGGGAAATTCTGTTACGACACAATATTCGCTGTTTTTGCGTTCGATCGTTTGACCAGCGTTACATGTTTTCATAATAAACCTTTTTATAAATTTTATATTATTCCAATTGATTTAAGCCAAGTTTCAGCTAATTGCGGCCATTTCGTTATTGCAAAATGAGTTCTTCGTAATCCAAACGCATGACCACCTATAGTGCATCCGGCATTTTTCCTGCTGGCCATATGGGAATTTGTGTATGACCTTTCGATGGCTGCTAAGTTTGCGCTGCACCCACATCCGCCGCATTGGATAATCGACAACCATCCATGTGGAAAATTAATTGATTTCTTTTGCACACTTGTGAAATTGCCAGTAACTCATCACGCGTGTAAACAGTGTCCACTTCAGTAGATTGTGTGGTGCTAACCACTTTAGGTAAATTGGCATGATGTCCCCAGTAGGTTGCATTCTCGTAACAGATTTGAATTTCATCTGCTGTAATTTTTCCATCGTGATTTGGAACTAACAATGTTGGGCAGCCTGTCAAATTTGTTGCCGCATTGACTTCATGAACCACAATATGCGCGAGGTCAGAGCAAATAATCGCATGATGACTTTTTAAAATTGCTTTTAATCCTGCGACATTTGCGGCTGTACCATTGTAGGCAAAAAAGCTTTTGATGTGATGCCCAAAAGTTTCGCGTGCGATGGGTGAGTAATTGTCGCTTGCAAAGCTTTTCAAGGTCATGTCTCCAGATATTCTGCTGATTTTCGCAATGAGTATCGATGAGTTTTTCATCCGCATGCGGGTGAGTCCATATACGCACCCCCAATTAATCTCTTTAAGTAGTTGAAAACAGACTTAAAAAAGATTAATTGCGCATTGGCGTATGACCTCGTCAATAGATGAAAACGATCAAATAGTACACAATAGTTGGATGATATTCAAGAAAAACTTGAGGGTAAATATGCTAACATCATGTGTTTTGATGCACTATGAGAGTGTTCTTTGAATTGCAAACGCGAGGCCAGATGAATTTACCCTCAATCACAAAATCAATTTGGAATGAGCTTGCATCATGGTGGGATGAAGAATATCAAGAAGATGATTTGTATCATCGCACGTTTCTTTTTCCGACGATTACAAAATGGGTGGATGCAAAAAAAGGAATGCGCATTTTGGATGTGGGTTGTGGTAATGGTGCTCTGGCACGCCTATTTGCAAAAGCAGGCGCAGAGGTTGTTGCGGTAGATTTTAGCGATGTTTTTATCGAAAAATCAAAAGAGCGTAGCAAAGAATTTACTATTGATTATCGTGTGATCGATGCAACCGATGAAGAACAATTAAATACATTAATTGACTCTAAAAAATTTGATTGCATTGTTAGTTCGATGGTATTGCATGATATGCCAACGATTGAGCCACTCATTAATACCTTGCCAAAACTGCTTAAAAATAGCGGTATTTTTATATTTTCAGTACCACATCCTTGTTTTAATTCTGGATTAGTTGACATTGAAGACTTAAAAGAAAACATGAAACAGAAAAAATTACTACTGCCAAATCGTTATATCCACTCAGAAACATTCGAAATTTTATCTAAACCCGGACAACCCGTAAAACAAATCTGCTTTCATCGTCCTTTGAGTGAATTATTTAATACTTTGTTTACCGCTGGTTTTGTGATGAATGGTTTTGTTGAGCCAGTCGCAAAAAAGGGTGAATTACCGGAAGATTTTTTATGGGCAAAATTATCCGATATTCCGCCAGCGATTATTTGTCGATTTGAATTAGAGTAGTGACCTATCCAGAAAGGGTACAATGATGATAAAACTTTATTTTTTTCCGGGCGCTGGTTGTATGAGTTGCCATATCGCGTTACAAGAAACTAAAATACCATTTGATCTTATTTTTGTTGGAAAAAATTCAGATAAAAAAAAATCGTGATCAACTCCTAAAATTAAATTCATTGGGCACTGTTCCTACTATAGAATTGACTGATGGTAAAGTGCTTACTCAAAATAGCGCAATATTAGAATATATCGCTGATCAAAAACCACAAGTAAATTTGTTATCAAAACCAGGTACGTATGAACGTGCTGATACGATGCAATGGTTGTCATTTATTAATTCTGATTTACATAAAGCATTTATTCTAGGATGGTCATTTAGAATTAATCAAATGACATCAAATACTGAGTCTCAGCATGATATTAAAAAATGGGCTTTTGGCAACATTGATAAATATTGTTCAGTTTTAGAATCACATTTAAAAAATAAAAAGTATCTGTCGTGCGAGAGATTTACTATTGCTGATATTTATTTTTATACCGTATACAGCTGGTCAAAAGTTATTGAATTCCCAATTGAAAAATATACGGCAATTAATTCCTACATGGAAAATATTGCAAAACGTTCGAGTGTTATTGCTGTCCGTCAACGCGAAAAAGACTATATTGAGAAAGTATAATGTTACTAATTTGCAGCGAGTCAGGAGATTTTAAACAGTCGTTTAGAAATAATTGAAAAATTAGGGCATGGATTACCGAATGGTTTGTGTGAGAAAATTGTATCGTTAATCACAAAGTGTGTTTTTTAAATTTAGTTGGTTATAATCCTGGGGTAGAAATGAACATGAAAAATTTAATCGGAAAATGTCATTGTGGAAAAAATATATTTACAATGACTGCAGAACCCGAGTTTCAATTTATATGCTATTGCAATAATTGCCGGGTATTAAATAGCGGTGGACATTTATGCGGTATGCTTTTTGATGAGACAAAGTTCATAGAGGCTAAAGATACCCAACACTATACTTATCAAGGTGGAAGCGGGAATCCAATTATTATGCATTTTTGCCCAGCGTGTGCCACTCATTTGTATGCCTATCCAACGGTGTATAAAGGTAAAGTGGTTATTAGAGCCAACACGCTAGAAGATTCAAATTTTAAACCACAGCAGTGTATTTTTACCGAGTCCGCTTTTCCTTGGGACAAACCTGTTACTGCATAGCGGTAATTATAAGCGATCTAATTTTTCCTTTGTAAGCTGATTTTCTACATCACCTGTATTTAACGTTGTCTTTGGTTCAATCAACATCACGTGAACTTCATTTTCTGCAACTGGCATATGTTCAACCCTTTTTGGAATTATAAGAAATTCACCCTCATTTAAATAAACATCTTGATCTCTAAATTTAATTAATAATTTTCCGCTGATAATAAAAAATAATTCATCTTCATTATCGTGTTTATGCCACGTAAACTCACCTTTAAATTTTGCAATCTTGACGTGCGAGTCATTCAAATCACCTACAATTTTGGGTGTCCAATATTCAGTAAATAAATCAAGTTTTTTTTTGAGATTTACTTTGTGCATATTTATCTCTGCAAAATTGTGCTGACGTTCTGGATATCGATTTCAGCTTATTTTTATGGTGACAAAATGATAGAATAACCATGTTACAATGATAGTTCAATCAATTCACTTAATAGCACTTGAAACGAATGGGAAAACATGAAACCCCTCAAATTTGAAATTAAATTCGCAACAATAGATGATGCACCACTCATTCTTACTTTCATCAAAGAATTAGCTGAATACGAAAAATTAGCACATGAAGTCGTTGCGACTTGTGTTTTTCGAAAACATGCTGATGTCCAATGGAAGTTGTTGATTGATAATTCTTATGGCCCAGCGATTTTGCAAGAAAAATAAGCTTGACCCTCACGTTGCGTCATACCTTACTGTGCATGGTGTCAATGAGGGGAAATGAATGGCATACACGGTAAATCAATTAGCAAAGCTTTCAGGTGTGACGGTTCGCACACTTCATTATTATGATGAAATCGGATTATTAAAACCCAGTTTTTTGGGTGACAATAATTATCGATATTATCAAGATGAAGAACTGTTAATTCTGCAGCAAATTTTGTTTTACCGACAACTGAATTTTTCCTTAAATGACATTCAAAGAATATTGAGTGATAAAGGCTTTGATAAAATTAAAGCGCTTGAATCACACAAAACAATTCTTGAAAAAAATATAGATCAAACAAAAAATTTGATTGATACCATCAATAAAACCATTGCACATTTAAGGGGTAAACAAACCATGAAACTAGAAGAAATATTTGAAGGATTTGATACAACCAAGCAAAAAATGTATGAAGCCTTTTTAGTTAAAAATGGTGTGCCTGAAAGGGAAATTAATAATGTAAGAGAAAAAGTCGAGACATGGACGAATGAAGATTGGATGAAAAATAAAAATGAGGCAGATGAAATATATGCAGCATTGGGCGCAGCCATTGATCATCAGTTATCTGCATCATCGCCTGAAGTTCAAAAGTTGATTAAACAACATTATGAAATGACAAAAGCGTTTTGGACACCCAACAAAAAAAGCTATATTGGTCTTAGTCAATTGTATGGTTCACATCCTGACTTTGTGACGTTTTATAATAAAATAAATCCTCAATTGCTGCAGTTTTTAACAGAAGCAATGAAAATTTATGCCGAGAAAAATTTAAAATAGCTTATAACGGATAACACAAAAATGCAAAGCCACATATATATTGCTGAGCATTAAACACTAACGAAGTGATCTGTTACGTGGTGAGTTGGTTGATGAAAACAATAATAACATACAAGCCATTACAATTTTTTTTAATGACGTTCACTTTAACTTGGGTATTTTGGTTTTTATCAGAATTATTTATCCATAATCAAAACATTAAAATGATATTTTTGTTACTGGGATTAATTATTCCATTTTCAACCGCTTTATTTTTAATTTTTACATCAAAAAATAAAGTTATGAAAGAAATATTCTTTAAAAAGTTACTTGATATTCGATTGGTAAAAATTAATTACATACCTGCTATTCTTTTTATCCCACCAATTTCCATTGTTATTTCGATTTTGATATCAACATTGTTTGGTTTTTCAATTAATCAATTTACTATTGCAAAATCTTTTTCATTTCATATAGCGACAATGCCAACGCTCCTCGTTTTATTCTTGGCCGCAAGTTTTGAAGAATTAGGCTGGCGGGGATATGCGATAGAAAGCTTAAATACAAAATATAATTATTTCAAAACAACCGCTATTTTTGCTGTCTTATGGTCACTTTGGCATCTGCCATTATTTTTTATCAGTCAGACTTATCAAAATGACATTTTACAATTAAACCTATGGTACGCAATTAATTTTATTATTAGTATCATCCCACTTGCTTTTGTAATCAGTTGGATTTGTAAAAAAAATAGCAGCAGCATTCCGGCGGCCATTTTACTTCATTTTGGCATAAATATTTCACAAGAGATGTTTATGATTACACCAGAAACAAAGTGCATTCAAACATTCGTGCTCATCATTTTTGCATCGATAATCGTTTGGATGAATAAAGAGATGTTTTTCAGTGTTGTGAAGCAGTAGGATAATTCTATGCAAAATGATAATTCTAATTCTATCGGTATAAAACGTTCGATGATGATATTTCCAATATTATTGGCATTATATGAAGTCGTCACTTACCTGAGTAATGACGCCTATTTACCCGGATTGCCGCAAATCGCACGTGATTTGCATACCACATTGCATTTAGCGCAGCTCACAGTGACAGTTATTTTTATGGGCTCAGCCTCCATGCAAATGATTTTAGGCCCAATCGCCGATCGAGTTGGCAGAAGGCCTGTATTATTAGTCGGTGGTTTGGTTTTTATTCTATCGACGTTAGGATGTAGCTTCACAAATAATATTTATCATTTACTGATATTTAGATTTATTCAGGGCACAACTGTTACTGCTTTAGTCATTGCCGGTTATTCAACGATTCATGATCTTTATAACCAAAAGCAGGCGATTCATATATTGGCAATCATGGGAAGTATTACACTCTTAGCGCCTGCATTTGGTCCTTTGATTGGATCGATGATTATGTATTTTAGCAATTGGCGATGGGTTTTTGGTTGCTTGGCAATAGCAGGTATTTTTGTTATTACTGGTTTATTTTTTAAAATGCCGGAGACTGTTAAAGAAAATACTGAAAAACCAGGCTTAAAAAGAATTATTACACAATATAAAAATATCTTCATGAATAAATCTTTTATTTTATTTTCATTGTTACCCCTTTTTCTATTTTCAGCGCTCATTGCCTGGATTGTCTCAGGACCTTTTTTGTTAATTGATGTATTTCATTTTCAGCCGCATGATTTTGGTATTGCACAAGCCTTTATATTTGGCGGCCTTATTCTTGGGTTGCGAATGGTTAAAACGATGATGGAAAAATACCCGCTTAAAAAAATAATTTTAATTGGTAGCATGACTTCTTTATTCGGAGGAATGTATGGATTTCTAACATCCATATTATTCCCTAATGTTGTGTGGAATATCATTATCGCCATGATGCTAATCTCTGTTGGTGCAGGGCTTGTTTTTCCCATTGCGAATCGTTTATCGGTTGAATCCAGCACTGAACCGATGGGTTCACGCGTTGCCGTTTCTTCATTTTTAACAAGTATTTTCGGGATGATTGGTAGTGGAATTATTAGTGGTTTTTATAATGGCAAGTTAGTTTCATTGGGTATTATCATAATAGTATTTTGTTCGATTGCTTTTTTAATTCAATTCGTATTGATACGTCATATGAAAAACGATCGAGCTTCGTAACACTAAGGATGATTTTTTCAATGAAAAAATTTCTAAATTCTAGCATTATCACAGTTGACCCTGAAAATTATTTAAAACTATTGATGATCATCGTCCCACTTTTAAATTTTTTACCAGGATTTACCTTTGATTTATACACATGGTTGTCGCACTATCATTGTTGATCATTTCAAAGAGCATCAGTTTAATATCGTCATATAGAAAGGAACGTCAGTAATGCATCAGACAAAACCATCGAAAATAAAAACTCTTAATGATTTACATGATTTTTATTGGCTAAAATCGATTCTTATAAAATTTTGCAGTGAACATCAATTATCAATACAAGGCTCAAAGTTTGATTTAATAAAAAGAATCGAGATTTTTTTATCAACCGGTATTAGCGAAAATTACAAATCCATTAAAAAATCAGAAAATAGAGATAGTATTCATACAATTACGAGAAATACACGGGTTATTAATTATAACAATGATGCTCTTACAAGAAATTTTTTTGTTTCAGAGGTTGGACTAAAATTTAAATTTAATGATTATCTTAGACAATTTACAAGAAACGAAAATATCACGCCTGGTTTAACATATGGTGAACTTGTTAAAGGTTGGATTATTTTTGAAAATAATAAAAAAAGCAATACGGATTCAAATGGTGTTTCTAAACAATTCGAATATAACCAGTTTATAAAAGATTATTTCAATAATGAGAAAAATGGCACATTAAAAAAAGCGATTGCTGTCTGGAAAAGTGTAATATCGTACAACGGACCAAATACTTATTCATATTTTAAGACACAAAAGAAACTGAATGGAAAATGAAAAATCATTGCTTATGCAAATACAAATCCAGTACAAGTGGTTAGTCGAGTAAATAATTAAATGTTATTTTAGATGTATTGATATTTTTTCCATTATTGATAATCTGCTATTAGCTGCGCTATTGCCACAAGCTGCTCGTCATCTTGTTTGCACGCGATAAAATAAGGTTTTACCTGATTGATTCGAGATGGAAATAAAGTATGCAATAACGAAAATTAGCACTCAAGAAAAATATAAAACTATTTCTCACGTTAGCTTACTGGTAACATTGTGCGGGTCTTTATTTTGGAATTCGTTAATTATCGAAAATAAACGTTTTATCTCGCTGATATTCAATATTATTCTTCCTTATAGCAACAGCATAAGTTCTGAAATCGAAGGCTTACTTGTACCGAATATTTACAAAAATCAGGCTTTACCTTATGTTTTTTATTTAAAAACAAGGTATAATTCAGAAAATTTTATCATCAGTGAAAATTAACATTGCAAATAACCAACATAGTACATAGTAAGGAAACGTCTGATAGATTGCATGATTTTTTCCTCAAAGTGGATTAACAGAATCTAAATGCGCGAAAAAAAACAAGCAAGCAAGTTATTTTCTGAAGCTGTTGCACAAATCGGAAAAACATTTTCCGAAGAAGCTTCGAATAATTTTAGGTGTTTATTAAACGACCACCCTGAAATTCTATCAGAGCGCTCTGATTCGGGTAATTTTACTTTATTACACATAGCTACTGCCAATAATAATATTGATGCGGTTAAGATTTTGCTTGAACAAAATGTCGATGTTAACGATTCCAATAATACAGAGAAAATTCCTCCAATGTATGTTGCTATCACCATTAATTCACCGACAATAATAAAAATGATGCTGGATAAAGGAGGTGATATCTATCTTGAACTTGAATATAGGCTAAAAAAATCGCTTTTAAAACTTGCAGCTGGCCGAGACAACTGCTCTGTTGAATCATTTATGGCGCTTTTATCTAAAACAGAACATATGCGAGCAATATTTAAGTTTGCTATGGATGATGAAGTGACATCAATGAATAGTTACATTAATGATCATTCTGCATTGTTTTGCTCCAACAATTTGACTAAATTACAAACGATAATACATGAACTGGAGTGTATTTTTTTATTCCTAATGAATCACTTAAAATTTGAATCGGCCAAAAAACTGTTTAATAAAATATACAGTCTTTATGAATTTAAAAATTCAAATTGGATATGGTTCGGTAAAGATGGCTTTCTTGTTAATAAAGCATTGACGGTTGAAGCACCCTTTATTTTTCCAATTAACTATAGCAAAGAAAAACAAGTTGCAATACTTGATGGTTTAGAACAAATAATTTCCCTGCTTGGAAATCCAAAGCAATGCGTTTCTTTATTTAAAGAATTGAATGATAAAATCGCTGCTTTTCAGCCATTTTTGAATGGTGATCTTAGCAAAATAGTTCCTGGACCTGGGCTTCTTCTTCATGGTTCCATGTGGGTTCCTGGGAACGCTCCGCAAGAAAATTTTCCTATTTTAGGAAATACGTATGGCTTATTGCGGTTTCTTATGCGAAAAAAATTACAAGGGCATGGAATTGAAACTCAAGATGAACTATATATTTTCGCAGGATTTGTGAATCCGAAAATAGCCAATGCCATTGTAGAAAATGGCGCTTTATTTAAAGAGCAGTTTTTAATGGGAAGTGCACTTTTACACGGTCTTTATTCTCATTATTTACAATGGTATTTATTTTCGGTCGCTATTGAAAAAAACGTGATTACCTTCCAAGAAGAAATTACGTTGCGTGATATGCTAACCGCAATGATTGAGGTTAAAACTAATACCGGCTCTGTATTATGGAGCGCTATAATAGATTTCATTGTAAGTCCAAATTGCTGCAATATTGAGCCAAATGGTTTCAATCTGGGATCGCCGCATCGGTTAAACTCTTTAGTGTGTTCATCATCCAAGGAGCTTCCTTATCTCAGTGGCTACTTACTTAATTCCTTCTATAAAAATATTATAAAATTTTTTGAGCAAGTTGAGATAAAATTACAAGGAAATACTACGGAATTATATTCCAGCTTGGTTGGCGCACAAGCACTTGCATCAGCTGATTTTAAAGGATTCGATTTAGGATATACCAATGACAGCGTTGAAAGGTATTATACGGATCACAGTAAAACGGGTTGTGATGTTAAAAGTTTTGATAAGAGCACTGGTGTTTTAGTTAAAAGTGCTGAAAAACGATTTTCTGTGATAGAAAAAGAATATAATCGATTATTTTGCTTACCAACGAAAACATCTGTTGAAAAATGTGCTGAACCTACAACATTACCCATCATCACACCGATTCAGAATGAAATTAATCGAAAACGAGATCGAAACAGCCCGGTCTTTTATCAACCTGCTAAAAATAATTCAAGCAATGAAGTATTGGCCGAAGAAAATAGACGAAATAATATTCAAATAAGATTAAATGAATTGGGAGCTGATAACGCTAAAAACAAAAAATCATGGTGTTCGATTTCATAAAAATCGGGTTTTACCTTATGTTTTGTTATTTCAAAACAACGTAATCTCACGTTAAAAATATTGCGAATAAGTGCAATGCAGCGGACCCCTTTGTCTAGACCACTAATTTAAAAAAATAAGGAATAATTCTCTGCCTGTGTTGTTGTTATTTAATATGCCCATTTTAACCATGCTATACAGACCATGGTGTTTTATAATTCAACGATTGATGCGGTCGCTCGTGATTATAAAATTCAAAATACTTCTTCAATCCAATGCGTGCATTTTGCACTGTTTCCCACTGACTGGGAAATACAATTTCATATTTCACTGAACGCCATAAGCGCTCAACAAAAATATTATCCAATGCGCGTCCTTTGCCATCTATAGCGGGCTGCTCATTTTGAGCTAGTTATTAAGAACGATAAAATGCTGGTTAATGGATTTGATATTACAGGCTTGGTCGTAAGTGTCGATCATTTGCCAGTATCACGACGTTAATATAGTCAGGTATTGGGTGACAAATTCTAAACACTTCAAATCAATTATCTTTTACCGTTGCGCGGACACTCGATATTAACAATGAAAATAATAACAACAATGCGCCAGGTTATCATTATGTTAATGCACTTTATGATTGTATAAACGAGCCAAAAATTACAGGACCTGTCGAAAAGTTTGCAGCGCTGATTTTTTTCAGCAGTTTTTATGAAAATAGTTGTTCATTGTTAACTTTGTTCATCAACAACGTGCGATTGGCTGTTGGCGCTTTTATTACCCCAACTGCCGTTGCTTTTTGTTGTTTTTTTCGTTCTAGTGATTCACAACATCATTCACCCAGCTTTCGTTCACCTTTTTAGATGAACGATAGCTGTAATAATTATTAATTTAATTGTGTAAAAAGTAACTAATGCAAAATCCAAGAGAAGACATGATTACTATTCGCGAACCGGCATTACAAGATGAAGAAAAATTTTTAAGCGCAATGCAGCGTAGCGTGCAATTACATCATTCATAGGTTAAAGCACCGCTAACAGCAGAAGAATTTCATGCATACATTAAACGTTCACAACAAGATAATCAAAAATCACTTCTGGTTTTAAAAGATAACAAAATTTCGGGAGTTTTTAATATCAACGAAATTGTACGCGGATGCTTCGAAAATGCTTTTTTAGGATTTTATGCGGTTTCGGGTTTTGAAAATCAAGGAATCATGAGCGCTGGGTTAAAATTAGTTTTAAAATATTCTTTTGAAGAATTAAAGTTGCATCGCATTGAGGCAAATGTTCAGCCTGAAAATACGCAATCAATCAATTTGGTGAAGAAAAATAAATTTCGTTATGAAGGATTTTCACCGCGTTATTTAAAAATAAACAATGAGTGGTGTGGACACGAACATTGGGCGATTACTTTTGAGGAATATATTCAAGATACGCCAGAAGTCACAGAAAAAGATCATATTGATATTGTTCCTTTTAATCCGGCATGGAGTGAGTTGGCAAAAACTGAAATTAAAAAAATAAAATCCTTATTTCCAGATGGCGTGATTGTGGACATCCAGCATATTGGAAGTACTGCAATTCCTGAGCTATCTGCAAAACCCATTATTGACATTCAAATAGCGGTACATTCTCTGCCTGTGGCAAAAATAATCATGGTGCCTTTACTGCAAAAATTGTCATATGAATACTGGGCCGATAATCCTGATAAAACCAGGATGTTTTTTGCAAAAGGGATGCCGCCTTATGGTAAAAAAAGAACCTATCATATTCACATTGTGGAGTTTGATTCTCATCTCTGGCGAGACAAAATTGTTTTTCGTAATTACTTACGAAAACACCCTAAAAAAGCAAAAAAATACGAAATATTAAAAAATGAGTTAGCTCAAAAACATAAATATGAGCGAGAAAAATATACTGATGAAAAGGCGGCGTTTATTAAAAACATTTTAAAAATAGCGAACAATGGTTAGTAAAATTATTGGGATCATCATCGACTATATAATTCTCGTTATTTATAAATGCAATTTCAAACCTTCATGTGAAGCAACGAATCCTAATTTTTTATAAAACTCAATTGTTTCTAAACGTTGTTTATCCATTGTAAGCTGCACCAAATGGCATCCAATCTCACGTGCTTTGTTAATCGCCCACTCTATCATTAACCTACCTATTCCGCGGCCACGATACATCTCATCAACGCGAACACCTTCAATTTGTCCACGTTTTCCACCTTGATAGGTTAGGTAACTGGTGATTGTTAATTGCGACGTGCCAATAATTTTATCTGCATCCTCAACAACAACGAGATAATTATTTTTATCCTCATTAATTTCATTAAAAGCAATGTAATATCGCTCAGGTAGTGGTTCACTAAAACATTTTCGCTGTTTTCCTAATGGATCGTTGGCTAACAATTTTATTATTTGCGATAAGTCTTCACGCCTTGCTTTCCGTATATTAAAATTTAGAGTCATAAAACCTTTTTATCAACAGCCTTTTTTTGTTCTTCCAACTCTCTTCTATGCTCTAATAAATCTAACACTATTTGGTTATATTTTTCTGAATCTGAATCTTGACTTGATGAAGGTTTTTCCTTATGTATTTTCTTTTTTAATCCACAAAAACACAGCAAAAAACCCGACAAAACATAACAATCCAGCGATCATTAATGTTTCGTGCATTGCCACAATAAAATTATTGCTTACGGCAATAATCGTTCCAAAAACGGCAACACCCATTAAAATACCGATTTGACGACATGCGTTTAATGCACCGGATGCAATCCCGGTGCGACCTTCTGGCACGGCATGAATAGCAGTGACGGTTAATGCAGGCATTAAAAATGCGATACCAGCGCCTATTCCAACCAACGGTAAAATTAATAAGGCGTATGGCGTATGCGCTCCTGCAATTAACATTGAAAAATATCCAGCAACACTGATCGCTAATCCACATAATATGGGCAAACGTGAACCAACAACACTCGCTAATTTTCCACCTAAAAAAGCGGATAACGCATTCATTCCCACAAATGGAATAAAAGCAAACCCGGTCATTAAAACAGAATAATCACGAATATGCTGAAAATACAGGGTTAACACAAATAGTTCTCCATACCAACCTGTTGTGGATATCATTCCAATAGTCATTGCAACGGAAAAAGTACGAGAACGAAAAAAATGCAGGGGAAATAGGGGAGATGATGTTTTATTTTCTACCGATAGAAATGCAATAAAAGTTATCACAAAAATAATAAATGATGCAATAACAATATGCGAATAAAACCCCATTCTACCGGCTTCAATTAAAGCAAAAGCCAATGCACCAATGCTGATGACAGCAAGCGTTTGCCCGGAAATATCAAAGTGTCCTTTTCCACTCGGAGGAAGATTGACCACATATTTTTTTGTCAGAAAAAGAGCGAGTAATCCAAACGGAATATTGACAAAAAATATCCATCGCCAACCACAATAAAATGTTAAAAGACCGCCTAAAATAGGGCCAATGGCTGCAGCAATGGCGCCAGTCATACCCCATATACTGATTGCTTTAACTCGTTCTTTGACATTTGCATATGATGCATTCACGAGCACTAATGAGGTCGGTGTTAATAAGGCAGCGCCAACACCTTGTAATAATCGCATCAGTGTTAAAAATAAAAAATCAGATGCAAATCCGCATGCGAGCGATGTCAGTACAAATAAAATTAAGCCGAATACATAAGTTGATTTGGCGCCAACACGATCCGCTAAATTTCCCGATGATAACAATAAACAGGCAAAAGTGAGTGTGTAACCATCCACAACCCATTGCAACCAGGAAACACTGCCGTGTAAATCTTTCGACATAGCAGGCAGAGCAACATTCACAATCGTGACATCCATAATAACGATAAATGAGCCTAGCGATAAGGCGAATAATGACATTGATTTGTTGAGTGACATAAAAGGGTCGTTTGTAATTTTGGTATGACAACTATTATCCATTAGATTCAGTTTAAATGCGACTTTAATTGAGATGGTTGTGTATCGGGAAAAACCTTAGTTTTTGGAAAATTAATTTTTTTCTAAATTAATTTCATCTAAAACGTATGTTAATCCATATTTTATTGCGGTAGGAACAATTTCAGATTTATGCGTGCACTGCAATTTAATCGCAATATGTTTAATTTGCGCTTGAATGGTTTTGACAGAGCGATCAAGAATTAATGCGATTTCTGAAACATGTTTCCCTATCAATAAATATTTAAATACTTCAAATTCGCGCCTGGTGAAATAGTCATTATGAAAATTTTCACCTAAATAAAAAATATTTTTTTGTGGATCGAGATAACCGCTATTTTTTGTAACCGTGTAACCCGCAATATCAATAGCATGTCCCGTAACACCGATGGGATTACCATTTTTATCGGTTAAAGTCACTTCAGATGAAAGTAGGGTAGTTACAATTCTGGTTGGTTGTGTAAAAGGAATTTGTTTGTTAACAAAAGTTTTTCCGTTAAGAACATTATTGTCGCAACTTCTATAAAACTCAGCATAAGATCTCCAAAAAAGGTCATCATCTGTTTTTCCCAAAATTTGTGTCGGCGAATCCAAGCCTGCCGCTTCCGCAGTCGTTTCGTTGCAAAATAAATATTTTGAATGAAGATCTTTACCAAAAATAATCACTTTTCTGACAGAATTTAATATATTTTCAATCACACTAATTCTCCGCATTGGACTGTGCAAATAATACCCAAAATTGGGGGGTGGTGCAATATAATATTGATTTTTATACGTATTTTTAAGCTAAAATGTACGGTTTGTTTATGCAGAACAAGAAGTGTTTTTCAACAAGACATTGTTAGTGGCTGCGGTAAACAATAAGTAATGGCAGAGTAATTAAATTCAATTGCACGGCTTATCTGAAAACTAAGGTTTTTTCCGATTGTTATCGCCTACAAATATGGTAATATTTTATCCATTAGAAACTACTTAAAAGGCTCTTATGCGCCGCGATGATGAAAAAAAAGCCATAACACAAGAAACAAGGTCATTGTATTCTCGTTATGAGGAAGATCCTTTGCTAGCAGAGCTATTCGCAGAAACACAAAAAAAGCGTCTGAAAAGCAAGTTAGGCGATACCAATACCCCACTCACAGAGCTCGACTTCAATCGCTGTCTTGATTTGCTCCCACAACAAAAAAACCACGATGATTTGCCGAATACTACATTTGATAGCGTTGATATTCAACATCCTGGTTATCACATTGTTAAATTACCCATAAATGATCCACGCGCTTTTATTCTCGGAAAAATAACGCATTGCTGTCAGTCGATTAATGGTCATGCGCAACAATGCGTTATTAATGGATGGACATTGCCTGATTGCGGATTTTATGTTTTATTAAAACAAAATAATAAAAATAAAAAGGTGAATGTATTTAATACAGATGGTTCTATTAATTACGATGATTATCATATTGTCGGCCAAACTTACGCATGGCTAACTATTTATGGAAATTTAGTTTTTTCCGCATGGGTTTTTTTAAAGCAAGAAACAAAAACGCTAGATAAAGCAACATTACTGAAAGCGTACGCAACAAAAATTGTTTCTGATTCGCAATCTCACATTTATCGCGTAATGATAGGACGAAACACACACATTCCTTCTCCCAATGAATTTAAAAAAAATAGCATTGAAAGAGAAGTATTGCTGACCGATCTTCCTTATCAAGAATCCGTTAAACAAACTGAAATGGCCTGTGTTGATGATGATTTATGGAAAAATAATATTACGAATGCAGCTGAAAAATTGCCTTTAAACGCAGAAAAAAAGAAATTATTATATGATTATGCGCCACCTTGCATACGATATTTAGATCTTTTAATTGCCTGCGTTGACAATCCATTTTTATTTGAAAGACTCAAAATCGCTCTCAATGAAAAAACCATTCAAAAACAAATGATGTTTCTAAAGCAATTAACAGCACTTTATAGCACATTTCCAACAGCAGCCATTCAAACAACATTTTATTTTTTAAATGCTATTGATAAATCACTTATTAAAAAAGCAGCTATTCACTTTATTGATTCAAACACAGTTTATTTAACAAGAATTCTTATTCTTCTCGAAAAAGAACCATTACTTCCCGATGAAATAATAAAAATGATTCACGATGCATTGAAGAAATTATATTGTGAAGGGTATACAGATTTTTTAGTATTCGAAATGGAACAGCTTCCATTTTTTGAGATGAATACAGTAATTAATATATTAAAAAAATTGCAAGAAGCAGGTTTTAAAATAAATGCTGATTTTTATAACTATGCGCACTATAACGTGCGATATTTTCCTTCTGATTTTTTTCTTGATCAATTAAGTAAAATGAAATGTGCGGGTATTGAATTAACGTCTGACGTTCTAGCATATTCAGCAAAAACATGTCGGAGTTTTTTTGAATCTATAAAACTCGGTGATATTGAAGAAGGGGAAATAACAGGTATTGTCGTGTCACAATTAATGAAGCGGACTGAAAAAAATATCGCACTGAATCCAATATCTTCCGATGACTCATCGGACGACATTATAATAGGAGTTTTGTCCGACGACGATAGTGAGGATGTAGAGTCAGAATCGGAAACTCCGCTTGTCTTCACACATTCTGAATTAGAACGACAAAGTCCGCTTGTCTTTACATCATCAAAAAATAATGTCGATGGAATTAGATTATTCCCACTTCCCCAAAAAACCGCGCTAGTAAATCCGCCGGTGGAAACTGTTGGCGCTATGCAAAAGACAGGATTTATCAAATTTTAACCGCAAATTTAAGGTTTTTTCTGATTTTTATTGTCTGGACAAGTGATCTAACACAGTTTGTCTGTATTTGAGAATCAGCTCGTCTTTTAAAATCAAACCACCCGCGGGTATTATTGTTTCATCCTTTAAACGCTGCACCCGTTCTCGGTAAGCTTCTAGAGATGAAATACGCATCATCAGCTCCTATCTTAGCTTTGGCGGTTCTGCCATTACCTTTTGTTTTGAATTAATTTCTTCACAAATATCTTTTATCAATGTTGTTTTTGCATCTGGTTTCAACTCGCGAAAGGAACTGAGATTCTTTAAAGCATTAGACTTAAAATTAATATGATAATCTTCCATCAACGCCTTTTTTGTTCCAGCGCCTGAGTGTCCACTCAAAAAGCCTTTGTCGTTAGCTCCAAGCGCATGTTCGATTACTTGGTCCATAGTTATTTTTGTTTGGTCTTTGCCTCTCCAATATGAACCAAAGCCAGGTGGGTGTTTAGCAAAAAATATTTTTACTGCGCCTTGATCTTTTGCTGAAGCTTCTTGTTCTTTTTTTTGCGCGGTTGCGTTTTGTTGGGGGTCAACTAAACGCGGTCGAGTTATATCGCTTGTGCCTCGGTAGTCCCTTTCTTCTATCATCCCCATTACTTCCTTGTATACTCTGTTGGCTATAAGTACACCCTCTATCGTGTAATTAGAATAAGGATCTCCATTTTTTAATTTTAGTCCATTAAAAACCACCTGTTCGGATTCAAATGTTTTATTTAAGACTTGTTCGATAGGCGGGTAATGTTTATATAATTCCTGGAGTAGTAAACAAGCCTTTTTTGCATCATCGTATTCAAAAGAATCTTTCTTATAGCCCAATCCATCAGCAATAGACTCCAAATGCCTTCCCATTAGTACGCCCGACTTATCCAGTAGACAGTCAGATATGATGCTCACGCCCATATTTATATCGCTGTCTTGATCCCAAAGATGTAGTTTCCATTCTGTATGGGGACAATTTAAGTTTGTAAGATAGTCATATACCTTAGCCAGTTCACTTACTCTAGCTCGAGACATATTCTAACCCTCCGACACGTTAGTTTATTGGCAGCAACCCAATTATAGTATTGAAATGACTACTTTTTTGAAAAAGCATCTTCATAAATAATCAATAAGTTACGTATAATTCGACTATATTAGATAAAATATTACCATTTTTATAGCCAATAAAAATCAGAAAAAACCTTAAATTTGCGGTTAAA
>Ga0207113_1081_pt1 | contig 29321 bp, 29 predicted proteins | sample Alteio_BWMinHeat_69_FD_153559 | JGI IMG/M metagenome (GOLD analysis project Ga0207113, IMG submission 153559) | Enriched cells from forest soil in Barre Woods Harvard Forest LTER site, Petersham, Massachusetts, United States -... | ecosystem: Environmental > Terrestrial > Soil > Temperate forest >... | reverse complement strand
AGAGCATTATTCATATCATACCGGTCAGATCATTTTTTTGACAAAGCTGATGAAGAATATGGATATGGGCTTTTATGCAGGTGTGGATCTTAATAAAAGGAATTCAATATAAATTTGTTCATTGAGGATGCGAGTCGAAAAGAAAACATACAACTTACCCGAAGGGCTTTCCCAGTTTCAAACGATTGCCAGGTCATTCCGTTCATCCAGGCACCCCATCATTTCGATTTCAGAAAATATGGAACGTTTTTCCGGAACATACTCCGCTGCGTTGCCGGGGAATCTGAAATTTATTCTCACCCAGGACCCGGGCCTGATCAATTATGTTCTTCGTGAAAATCATAGCAATTACCAGAAGTCACCACTCACATCTGTCAGGGGAAGAAGGCTTTTCGGGAATGGTCTGCTGTTTTCAAACGGAGATTACTGGTTGCGTCAGAGACGGATGGTTCAACCGAGTTTTCACCATAAAAAATTGCAGGCCCTTTATGAAATTATTGTGAAAACCATTGAGGAATTTCTTCATTCAGTCCCGGAAGCCGGGCAGGTGGATGTCTATCCGTTGATGCATCAGCTTGCTTTTAATATTGTGGTCAGATCGCTTTTCGATATTGAATTATCTGTTTCGCAGATGAGTGATTTAAACAGTGTCTTCAATGAATTGCAGAAATTCTACATGAGTGATATTAATCTGCCGGTTAGAAGACTCCTTTATCCGATTACCAGAGAAGATCGTGTTCATTACAGGAAATCAGCAAAATTGAGGTCAGTTATTCAGGGCATCATCCGGGAGAGAAGATCTGATCCGAAAGAGTATAATGATTTGCTCCATCTTCTCCTGAATGCGCGATATGAAGATACCGGGCAGCCAATGAATGAAGACCAGATTATTGATGAGGCACTCATCCTGTTGTTTGCGGGCCATGAAACAACTGCTACTACACTCTCATGGCTCTTGTACCAGGTTGCATCACAAAAAATCGTTCAGGAAAAGATCAGTGTGTCAGTTCAGCAAACGAATATTTTTGATAGTATAAAAAATGTATATCTGCAGGCCGTGATCAATGAATCCATGCGACTGCAGCCTGCTGCCTGGATTACGGACAGGATAGCTTTGGAGGACGACTCATTCGGTGAAGTTGCATTTCCAAAAAATACGATTATCATGCCCTTCTTTTATGGTGTGCACCGTAACAAGGATTATTGGAATAATCCGAATGCTTTTATTCCGGAAAGGTTCATTGATGAGCAGGGTAAAATAAAAAAACATCCATCCTTTTTCCCATTTGGCGCAGGACCAAGAATGTGTATCGGGAATAATTTTGCCATCGCGGAGATCAGCATGTTCCTTCATGCATTTTTTGAGCAATTCAGGGTTTTGCCTACAGGACAGGTACCTGAAATGAAAGCCCTGCTCACATTACGTCCCGATAAAGTGATTCTGGGAATTGAGAAATTGAACCAGGCCTATTAAAATTGCCTTCGCATGTTGGGGCAGGAGCGATGTTTATCACTTTATTCACAATCAGTTTCCAGTCCATCAAGGCAGCGATTACAAATCCTGTAATTAGCCTACGTTCAGAATAATTAAACAGTCACCGGTTGCAATACACCAAAAATATTTCCTTCCGGATCCTTTCGATATGCCAGGTGACCTACGCCAGGAACTTCCATTTTATCAGTGGCGACCGTGCCGCCTGCTGATTCAATTTTCTTAAGCGTTTCATCGATATCTGCCACGGTGATTGTGCAGACGAAAGCATTGACGGGTTCACCGCCCTTCGGACCTTCTCCATGACGTGGTGTAAGGCCACCGTTGATACCTGTCCACCTGGCGCCTGATTCATCTTTACCGGTATCTATGATGCGATAATTTCCCATGGCGGGCCCCAGGTCTTTGATGTCCCAGCCAAAAACGGATTGATAGAATGCCTGCATGCGGTCAGAATTGATGGCATGAATTTCGAAATGGACTACACGGTTCATATAATTTAATTTTTAAGTTTGGAAAGGAAAGATAAGGAAAAGTAAATATAAATACTAAATTATTTAGTAAATATTTCCTAACCATAAAATAATACCTTCAATCGCTTTAAAATAATGGATAAAGGGGGTACTGTGCAACAAATTTAGATTTGTATTGTCTTTCAGAACAGTGAATTAACAACCATCCTTATTCAGCCCGTACACAAATTATATATATGTTTCGCACAACTTTGAAAGCGGGAATCCGCAATTTCTGGAAAAACAAAAGCTACAGCTTTCTGAACATACTGGGACTCGCGATCGGGATCGCCTGTGCAGGTCTTATTTTTTTATGGGTAGAAGACGAAACTTCATTTGACAGTGTGCACGTCAATAAGGACAGGATTTATATGGTGATGAACAACTGGCCCTTTACCGGACATTTCAGCACCTATGAAAATACACCGGGACTGATGGGACCCGCCATGAAAAAGGAGATTCCAGGCCTGGTAAATACCTGCCGTACGACCGAGGGACAATCAACACAGCTGATTGTTATTGGAAATAAGTCATTCTATGCCGGTGGGGCCTATGCAGATTCTACACTGTTCAGCATGTTCACGATTCCTTTTGTACAGGGAAGCGCTGGCACTGCATTCAGCCAAACCCATTCCATGGTCATTACTGAAAAGGCAGCCAGGAAATTTTTCGGCGATGATAAAAATGTACTGGGCAAAACCGTGCGACTTGATAACAAACAGGATTACCAGATTACCGGTGTTGTAAAAGATTTTCCGGAAAATAATTCGATCCAGTTTGAATGGGTAGTGCCATTCGATATATTTTTTAAAGAAAATACATGGCTCTCCAACTGGGACTCCAATGGAATTCTCACAATGGCGGAACTGGAAAAGTCATCGCATCCTGAGGCAATCGACCGACAGCTTCATGACTATATAAAGAAAAGAGTACCGAAAACCATTGTGAGCAGTTTTCTTTTTCCGATGAAGGACTGGCATCTGCGCTGGGATTTTGAAAATGGTAAGCCGACAGGTAAAGGGAGAATACAGTATGTACATATGTTCAGTCTGATTGCCTGGATTATTTTGTTTCTTGCCTGCATCAATTTCATGAATCTTGCTACAGCCCGCAGTGAAAAGCGTGCGAAAGAAGTAGGTGTAAGAAAAGTGCTGGGATCAGGAAGGGGAAAGCTTATTACGCAATTCATTTCAGAAGCCATATTCCTGGCCTTTCTTTCGGTTGTCGTTGGCATTCTTTTAATAATAATAGCGCTGCCTTTTTTCAATACGCTGGCGCAGAAACATCTTTCATTGAACATCCTGGATCCTGTTCATTTACTGAGTCTTTTAGGAATTACATTTATATGTGGAGTCGTAGCCGGCAGTTATCCCTCATTATATCTTTCATCCTTTAATCCGGTATTTGTACTGAAGGGAATTAAAATGAAAAGCGGCAGCACGGCGCTGGTCAGAAGAGGGCTTGTAGTGATGCAGTTTTCTGTTTCCATAATACTTATCATCTGCACCATCATTATTTTCCAGCAGATTGAACACGTAAAAAACCGTAAACTCGGATATGATATAAGCAACCAGATTGTAATGGATGTGCAGGGGAATATGGGAAAACAATTCATTGCCATCAAACAGGATCTGCTGAATACGGGGGTGGTCGAAAAAGCGGCCCTCTCGGATCATGAAACCATTTATGGCGGTGACAATAGTGATCATTATAGCTGGGAAGGAAAGGACCCTAATGCGACCAATATTATTTCCTGGAGATATATAAGCCCTGAACTCCTTTCTACCAATGGTATTCAGGTTGTTCTCGGAAGGGATTTTTATCCGGATCCTGTATTAGACAGCAATAATGTTATTATCACTGAGTCCCTGGCAAAGCTCATGAACAAACCCAATCCTATCGGAACTGTTATTCAATCAGATAATAATAAATATACCGTTGTCGGTATGGTGAAAGATTTTGTATATGGTAATATGTTTGGAAATACGCCCGACCCCTTGATTTTCTTTTGTAATCCACACTACGAATATGAAAGTGTGATGTATGTCCGGTTTAAAAAACCGGTGAATCCTGAAAAGGCAGTAGCGCTAATAGAACCAGTATTGAAAAAAGACAATCCATTATATCCCTTCCAGTACCGGTTTGTGGACGATCAGTTCAATCAAATGTTTCTAAGTGAAATGCTGGTCAGTAAATTATCGCGTGTATTTGCCTTACTGGCCATTTGTATTTCATGCCTCGGCTTGTTTGGATTAGCCGCATTTACTGCGGAACGCAGGACAAAAGAAATCGGCATAAGAAAAGTACTGGGTGCGGGTGTAATGCGTCTTGCAGGTATGTTGTCCGGTGAATTCATGAAACTGATTGCCATCTCTTCCCTGATTGCATTTCCCATCGCATGGTATGCGATGCATTCATGGCTGCAGAATTATGCGTATCATATTACGATCAACTGGTGGGTTTTTGTAGCGGCAGGTGCTTCCTCCATATTAATTGCGCTGATCACCATCAGTTTTCAGACGATACGTGCGGCAATTGTAAATCCGATCCATAGCCTTCGTTCTGAGTGAACTTCGGCTATCTAAGCCAGCCTTCGCTCCGAATAAATCATTTCTGCACCAATCCGGCAATGATACCAACACTCAGTGCCAGTATCACGGTATTGAATACAAAGGATATGATTGCGTGAAAGAGTGTAAGATGACGTATCTGACGTGAACTGATCGTTACATCAGAGACCTGGAAGGTCATTCCGATAACAAAAGAGAAATATGTAAAATCCATGTAGTCCGGTTCACGGTCGCCCGGAAATTGTAAGCCTCCCCGCGTTTCCTTTTGTATACCCTTCTCTTCCTTATGACAAGTGTAATACAAGTGTGCATAGCGAAAAGCAAAGACTGTATGAATCAGGGTCCATGATAAAACGACAGAAACAATTGAAAATCCAATATGATACCAGTATCCGGCTACTTTGTTATCCGGCAGAATTTTTAAAAGAATAATAACTGCAAATAAGCTTATAAAAGAAGAGAATAGAACAAAAATAAAAACGATGGTTCGGCTGGAATCCTGTCTCTTGGCAATATCTTTTACTTCATGAACACCTGCCGTCACTATGGTTATCCAGAATAGTACTAAACCCGTAAATGCAAAACTGCTCCATACAAGGATAAACTGGATAGCCGGAGGTGTTCTGCCGGTAACCATAAACGTTATGAATGAGACAAACAAAGCAATCAGGAGTCTCGTACGGGCAGGAATTCTATATATGTGCTGAATGAAAGATATTGGCATAAGAAATATAGGTTGACAGTTCAAAAATAGACTCTTCTTTTACAACCGCTGGTTAATAACGCAGATCCTTCATTATTATCGTACAAAGGCTGTTTCAAAACCGGACATTTTATAAATGACTCAAAAGTTAACAGGCTGGTTATCAATAAAAATGATAATGGTACACTATATGATCGGCTTATCAGACAATAATTCATTTATAATTATTTAATCCCGGACCATGTTTAAAAATTATTTCAAATCCACACTGCGCAGCCTCTCCAGAAATAAAGGATACAGCCTCCTGAATTTTTTCGGACTCGCCATCGGTATCGCCTGTGCAGGAATTATTTTTTTATGGGTAGAAGATGAAATGAACTATGACAAGACTTTCATAAACAGGGACCGGATTTTTCAGGTCATGACAAATCAGACCTATGACGGAGTTACACGAACCTTCTCTTCAACGCCGGGACCACTTGCACCAGCCCTGGTAAAAGAAATGCCGGGCATAACCAGTGCCTGTAGAATGGGCCGAAATAAATCTTTATTTTCTGTCGGTGATAAAGCCGTATTTGAAACAGGTTACTATTCCGATTCCACTATATTTCCCATGTTCACACTGGAATTCAGGGAAGGAAATCCATCTGGAGCATTGAATGAAATACATTCTGTTGTGATATCGGAAAAAATGGCGGCACAGTTCTTTGGAAATAGTACAAATATCGTGGGCAGGAATATAAAAGTAGATAACAAAGAAAATTACAGAATCACCGGTGTGTTTAAAAACCTGCCGGTAAATTCAACATTGCAATTTGACTGGATTTCTCCCTTCTCGATCTATGCAAGTACGCGTGACTGGCTAAAATACTGGGGGGCCTTCGCACCGAGGACTTTTGTACAACTCTCACCAACAACAGATTTTAATTTGGTGAACAAACAGCTTGCAGGATTTTTACATGCCAAAGACAATACTGTAACTACTGTGCCTATTCTTTTTGCCATGAAGGACTGGCATTTGCGGAACAATTTTGTAAGCGGAAAGCAATCTGGCGGACGAATAGAATTTGTGCGGCTGTTTGCTATTATTGCCTGGATCATTTTGATCATCGCCTGTATAAATTTCATGAATCTGGCTACGGCTCAGAGTGGAAAAAGAGCAAGAGAAGTGGGTGTGCGCAAGGTACTGGGTGCTGCAAGAGGCAGTTTGGTCCGCCAGTTTATCGGGGAAGCGATGGTGATGTCGGTATTTTCTGTCCTCCTCGGATTGTTACTGATGATATTTCTTTTACCGTTTTTCAATGAGATTGTTGAAAAACAAATGGGGCTTGGATTGAAAAACCCATTGCATGCAGCCGCCCTGATTTTTTTGATCTTATTCTGCGGGCTGATGGCAGGAAGTTATCCTTCACTCTATCTTTCATCATTTAATCCGGTATTTGTTTTTAAAGGAATCAAGATGAAAAGCGGTAGTGCTGCAACGATCCGGAAAAGTATGGTGGTATTTCAATTTACCATCTCCATCGCCCTGATCATCTGCACAATCCTTGTTTATCAGCAGGTGCAGCATATCAAAACCAGGGACCTTGGATATGATAAAGACAACCTCCTGAATATGGAAGTTGTAGGTAACATGCAAAAAAATTTTTCAGGCATCAGGCAGGATTTAATAAATACAGGAATTGTAAAAAACGCAGCACTTTGCAATGATGAGTCGCTCTACACATCTGATAACGGAACAGATAACAGCTGGGAAGGGAAGGATCCAAAAAGCGTAGTGCTCATTTCTTACAGGGCAATAAGTCCTGAATATATTTCCACCATGGTTATGCACATTCTGGAGGGAAGGGATTTCAGGCCTGATATAAAATCTGACAGTTCGAATGTACTGATCACTGAATCACTGGCGAGAATAATGGGTAAGGGTTCTGCCGTCGGCAAGATCATCCGATCTGGTAAACAGCCCTGTACTATAATTGGCGTGGTTAAAGATTATGTGTATGGTGACATGTATGGGAAGCCCGATCCGGTTATTTTCTTTTCAAATACTGATGAAGCAGGTTACCTGTATATCAGGTTCAAACAGAATGCGCATCCTGAAGATGCGCTCGCAAGGATAGCTGCAATTTTCAAGAAAGATAACCCGGCATATCCGTTTGGATATAGCTTTGTTGACGAAGATTTTGACAAATTATTTAAGAGTGAAACGCTTGTTGGTAATCTGTCAAAAATATTTGCGGGCCTGGCTATTCTTATTTCATGTCTGGGCTTATTTGGTCTTTCTGCCTTTACTGCTGAACAGAGAACCCGTGAAATCGGGATCCGCAAAGTGCTGGGTGCGAATACCAGTGGGATTGTTTCGATGCTGTCGAAAGATTTTTTAAAGATTGTTTTAATCGCCATCCTCATCGGGTCACCCATTGCATTTTATTTTATGAGCAAATGGCTGCAGGATTTTGCATATCGTATAAATATACAATGGTGGGTATTTGTTCTTGCAGGTTTTGCGGCCGTCCTTATTGCATTCTTTACGGTGAGTTTTCAGGCAATCAAAGCCGCTCTTTCCAACCCGGTCACCAGTCTGCGTTCGGAATGATTCGGGGTTTTTATTTCAATCTTTTTGAAAATTATGATACAGCTTCAATCTTAGCTTCTGGTTTTTGCTCTTTAGATTTTTTCAGATCGCTTGTTGAAATGGATTTAATGGGCTTAAGTGCAATAGAACCTGTCAGAATTTTACCTGCTTTATGTATTCTCTTTTTATACTTTTTTTCTTTGATTTTTTTTGGATAATCCTTCAGGGATTCGATTAATTTCCCTTCAACATCTTTCAAAAGTGTTTTTCTTAATGATTTTTTATTTGTCTTTTTAGTTTTAGCCATAACAGAGTTTTTTGGTAACAATTTGATAATATGAAATTAACATTAGCAACCTAAATCCTATATTAAGTTTTAAGGAACATCCGATTATTGCATTATTCGCCTACAGATGTAAAATTTGCTGTATAACAAATTGCAAATCAATGATATATTGACCAATTCTAATTATTTGGCCACGATGCAGGACGGGCCTTTAACTTTATAATTACAAATTGAATTATGAAACGCATTTCTTCAATAATAATGTTTTTAGTACTCAGTTTAGGCAGTAGCCATGTCTTCGCACAATTCACACAGTCAGAAATGATCGTTGAATGGCAAAGAGCAAAAACCTATACTAAGGCGTACCTGGACGCTATGCCGGGAGATGGTTATGGATTTAAACCCACTCCTGAAATCCGTTCATTTGCACAGCAAATGCTTCATTTAGCAGATGCCAATTATCTCTTTGCTTTTATTGCCAGCGGCAAACCAAATCCCATAGGCGAAACACTCCAGAACCATAACGTGGCTGAAAAAACATTTTCAACAACAAAGGAAACAGTCACTAAAACTGTCATGGATAGTTATGACTGGATGATAAACACTTTTCAGGGAATGACGCCGGCTCAAATGCAGGAAACCATAAAATTTCACAATCAGGATATTACAAGAAGCGGAATATTTGGTAAAGCATTTGAACACCAGACTCATCATCGCGGTCAGACAACCATCTACCTGCGTTTAAAAGGAGTAACGCCACCTGGAGAAATGTTGTTTTAGCTGAAAGCCGAATATCAGATTACTGCTCAATTTTATTCTATTTATTAAAGAATTACATTTTGCAATTATCTGCAATATTGCATAATATTGCAAACCGTCGTTATACCGCGATGAATTAATCAATCATTTATGAAAAAGCAGGTAAACATTTTCAGTATTTCCATAATTGTGTTTTGGGCATTCTTTATATCAGCATGCTTAAATCATTCTGAACAGCACAATACCATTTCTGATCAGGAAAAAAAAGACGGATGGGTCCTGCTTTTTGATGGAAAGACAATGAATGGATGGCATTTATTTAACAGGGGGAACATACCTTCAGCCTGGTCTGTGGATAGCGGTATGCTTATTTGCAACCCACACGCTAAAAATGTAAAACACGGAGATCTCGTAACAGATAACGAATATGAAAATTTTGAGATGACCTTCGAATGGAAAATTTCACATGCAGGTAATAGCGGTGTTTTTATAAATGTACAGGAAAGACCCGACCTGGGAACTACTTTTTCAACCGGCCCGGAATATCAATTACTGGATGATAGAAATGTAGAGCCTGACTATCTCAGAGATTCCTCACATAAAGCCGCGGCCATTTTCGGGATAATCCCAAATACAAGTAATACCATCCCAAACTCCGGCGAATGGAATCAGTCACGTATTCAACAGCAGGATGGCAAGCTTACTTTCTGGCTGAATGGAGTGCAAACCGTTCAGGTTGATATGAAAAGCGATGAATGGAAAAAATTAGTGGCTGCAAGTTCTATGAGTCATTACCCTGAATATGGAATATATTTTAAAGGACATATTGCTGTTCAGGACTGGACAAACGGCGTTTCATTCAGGGATATGAAGATCAAACAACTTTAATAATTATCAATTATTAATTATTAATTATGATCCGGGTAAAATTCAGTCAATGTTGAAATTCCTGAACACCAGTAACCTGTACTTTTTTGCAATTGTACTTTTATTAATTTCCTGCGGAGTAACGACAGACAATAAAAATAATTCCAAAGAAAGTTCACCAGCTGAAAGCGCAGAAACATCTGTACCTGGTATTGAGAAGGTGGAATTTACAGACAGCGTTCAATTGAAAGCAAATGAGAATATGCGCTTTGATAAAGAATTGTTCAGGGTCAGGGCAGGGAAAAAAATCAGTCTCATTTTTAAAAATACGGGTACAAAATCAGCTGTGTCAATGTCCCACAACGTTGTAATCTTAAAGAACGGTGTCGATATTGCCGATTTTGCGGATATAGCCCACAATGCAAAAACTGAACAATATGTTCCAGCCTCCTTAGACTCATTAATAATCGCGCATACAAGATTGGTGAGCGGCGGAGATTCTGATAAGGTGGAGTTTATAATACCTAAACCAGGTGTATATGATTTTATATGCAGTTTTCCGGGTCATTGGGGAACAATGCAGGGGAAAATAGTCGCACAATAGGATTTACATTTTAACCGGCAGACATTATGAAAATTGAACACCTTGGTCTCTGGGTACAGGATCTGGAGCTCATGAGAAATTTTTATCTGAAATATTTCGATACGAGTTCGGGAGAGAAATATGTTAATCCGAAAACACAGTTCCAGGCATATTTTATTTATTTCGGAGAAGGTAAAACAAGATTAGAGTTAATGATGCGACCGGATATCATATCTGATAACAGTAAACGCGGATTTAACATGGGGATTGCCCATTTTGCAATATCTGTGGGAGGAAAGGATAAAGTGAATGAACTGACTGAACGTATAAGAAACGACAACTTCACCATTTTTAGTGAACCGAGAACAACGGGAGATGGTTATTATGAAACAGTTGTCCTGGATCCTGAGGGAAATTTACTGGAAATTTCAGCCTGATAAATGAACAATATCAATACAATCATATTTGACTTCGGAGGCGTTTTGATAGACTGGAATCCGAGATATATGTATCGGGATGAATTTGAAGAAAGTTCAGAAATGGAATATTTTCTCAATGAGGTTTGTACAGAAGATTGGAATCTTCAACAGGATAAAGGACGGTCACTGTCAGAGGGAACCAGGATTCTACAGGACAAGTTCCCGGATCATGTTGAGAAAATTCAATTATATTATGATCGATGGGAGAAAATGATAAAAGGTTACATTCCGCAAAATGTAACCCTTTTACAAAGACTGAAAGAGAAGTATAAACTTTATGGACTGACGAACTGGTCGGCTGAAACTTTTCCAATCGTTTTCAAAAGATTCTCATTCTTTAAATTATTTGACGGGATTGTCATTTCGGGAGAAGAAAAACTAATCAAGCCGGACAAGAAGATTTTTGAACTAATGCTGGATCGCTATCATTTGGAAATTAAAAACTCACTGTTTATTGACGATAATAGGAAGAATATTCAAGCGGCAAAAGAAATGGGGTTCGCAACGATTCATGTTATGGAAAAAACAGATTTGAAAACTGAACTGTATGCACTAGGCCTGATGTAAATTCCTGGAACTGGATTTTTTAACTCAACCAGAATGTTAAAAGAAGAGCGGTTTAATCATATTCTTAAAGTTATAAAGAAAAGAGGCAAGGTCTTTTATGAAACCTTGTCAGAGGATTTAAATATTTCTGAAGATACAGTTCGGAGGGATATTGAGTCTCTCCACAACAATGGTTTGTTATTAAAAGTTCGAGGAGGTGCAATTTCCGTTTCCAGGAACCCACTCAGTTTTCAGGACCGCACCCGCTATTTACTTGAAGAAAAAGAATTGATTGCTTTAAAGGCGCAACAGCTGATTAAGAAGGGACAAACGATTTTTATGGATGGAGGTTCTACTATTTGCGCAATCGCCACAAGTCTACCTTCCAACTCCAGTTTCAGGCTGGTTACGAATAATATGGCGCTGGTCCCGATCATTTCAAAATTCAGGGATATAGAACTTATCATACTTGGTGGTATTCACGATCGTGAAACGGCTACTAATACTGGCGGTCAGACCTGCCATGAGGTGAATCAATATATCGCCAGTCTTTATTTTATGGGTACCTGTGCTCTTCAAAAAGATTTTGGCATCAGCGCCGTTTTTCAAAATGATGGAGAAGTAAAACAAAGTATGCTTAGGAATGCAAATAAAACATTTGCCCTGGTAAATAGTTCCAATCTAAATACTACAGAACATTATAAGGTGTGTGATATTAAAGATATTAGTGGAATGATCACTGATCTTGCAACCGATGATAGTCAACTGGATGATTTCAGGAATTTGGGTATTCGGCTTATCTGATGTCTATTTCTATAAAACAGACCGATGGCAGTCATTGCATGGCTGTCTTCGCAAGTCTGCCAAGGACTTTCAATCCATTTTCTGTTTTTTCATTCCATTCCAAACCATAACTCAGGCGCATGCAATTACCGAATTGTTTTTGAAGTGTAAACATGCTACCGGGAGAAAAAGTAATTTTTTTGCTTACTGCCAAGTTGTATAGTTCAATAGTATCAATGGATTTGGGCAATTCCACCCACAAAGATAATCCGCCCTGCGGTCTGCATATTTTTGTACCCTGTGGGAAGCATTCTCCGATTACCCTGATATACTGCAGGTAATTAGTATATAATGTTTTTCTTAATTTTCTCAGGTGTGCCTCATACCTGCCCGTTTCTAAAAAACTTCCAAGCGCTTCATGTGTGATGGATGTGCTGCTCAGACTGTGAAATAATTTAATTTTCATTACTTCATTCATAAACTTTCCTCCGGCGACCCAGCCAACCCGGTAAGCAGGCGCCAGTGTTTTTGAAAATGAACTGCACAGGAGCACCATGCCGGTTTCATCAAACGACTTACAACAGGTGGGTCTCTTTTCGCCAAAATAAAGATCACCATAGATATCGTCTTCAATCAGCGGTATATTATATTTTCCTAAAAGTTTTACAGATTCTTTTTTATGTTCTTCGGGCATCAGACTCCCAAAAGGGTTATTGAAATTGCTTACAAAAATGCAGGCTGCCAGTTTGGTTTTCAGTACTATTTTCTTCAGTGATTCCATATCCACACCGCTCTGTGGATCCGTGGGTAATTCAAGAATTTTCAAACCCAGGCTTTGTGCCAGCTGTAATATGCCGTAAAAACAGGGGCTTTCGACCGCAATGGTATCACCACGTTTTGTCATTGCCATGAGACAATAGGAGAGGGCGGACATACAACCGGCAGTGGTTAGAATATCTTTTTCAGAAAGATTTCCTTTCCAGCTGAACGACCATCTGGCAACCTGTATGCGCAGTTTTTCATTTCCCTGCAAAGGTTCATAAGTTGTTCCTCCGCCGGGAAGGGATCTGATCGCCTGTAGTGCGCCTTTGTTCAATTTGGCAACAGGCAATAATTTCATGGCAGGAACTCCTCTGGAGAAAACGGTGAAATTATTTTCACTGGCGGGATGAAATGAATTTTCTATGATATCCGTTACTGTTTTTAACGCCGGTTTGTTTTCTGGCTTGCTTACTTCGGGCATGGCCAGTTTTTTTCTGAAAGAATTACTGACGTAAAAACCTGATTGCGGTCTTGGTTCTATCAGTGATTTTGCTTCCAACTCGTAATAAGCAAACTGTGCTGTGCTCATACTTACACCATGCTGCCGGCATATCATGCGTATGGACGGGAGTTTGTCGCCCACTTTCAATGTATCATTATTAATCTGTTGCTCCAGACTCCGTGCAATTTTTAAATAGAGCAACTCCCTGTTTTGAGTTTTTTTCTTCATAGTAAACTGTACTGGTCAAAAATACTAAAAATGTATCTGTGCTGGTATTATATTTTGAAGGAAATTTGTCTTATCGGATGATATGAGTAATTAAAACAGGAATCATGAAAACATATATTGTTGATTCATTTACCAATGAACAGTTTAAAGGGAATCCGGCCGGAGTATGCTTCCCGGAAAATGAAATCAGTGAAAGCAAAATGCTGCACATTGCGTTTGAACTGGGTCTTTCGGAAACTGCTTTTCTGAAAAAGAATGGGAAAACGGATACTTATTCCATTCGGTATTTTTCTCCAAAAATGGAAATTCCATTATGTGGTCATGCTACGCTGGCCTCTGCCAAAGTGTTGTTTAAAGAGACAGATGCAGAAAAAATTCATTTTACAACAATCGAAAATTTGGATCTGACAGTAACAAAGCATGGTGATGAGATTACCATGGAATTCCCGGTATATAATACTGAAACCGCCGTTGCACCGGCAGCCATGCTGAAAGCATTGGGTCTTAACTCTGTTACTAACACTGTATTCAGTCCGCATAATAAAGTTATTGTGCTGGAAATTGACAGTCCCCGGATGTTAGCCAATCTTCGCCCGGATTTTAATGCCTTGATTCCTTCCAATGATGGAATTAATGGTGTATTGGTTACGGCCCCTTCCACTGATAACGGGTACGATTATCATTACCGGTTTTTCTGGCCATGGGCGGGGACAAATGAAGACCCTGTAACAGGCGGAGTGCAGACATTCCTGGCAAAATACTGGAGTGAAAAATTGAATAAGAAAAAATTGAAAGCATTTCAGTCATCCAGCCGGACGGGTTATATGAATGTTGCGCTCTGCGGCGATAAAGTTTTACTGACCAGCCGGGCAGTAATTATATTGGAAGGAAAATTAGTGGTTGAATAAAATAAATTAAAGTGAGTTACCGGTCATTTTACAAAGACGGTTTTTGTATTTCTACAGAGAAAGCAAGACTGGATATAAAAGCAATACATCATTTTCTATCAACGGAAGCTTATTGGAGTTTGAATATTCCGATGAGCAGGGTAGAAGAGGCGATAGAACATTCATTGAACTTCGGTCTTTATTTCAGGGAAAAGCAGATCGGATTTGCAAGAGTTATATCCGACTTTTCCTGCATTGCTTATGTTGGGGATGTTTATGTATTACCTGAATTTCGCGGGAAGGGGCTTTCCAAGTGGCTGATGCAAACCATTATGTCTTACCCCGAGCTGCAGGGATTAAGGAGATGGATTTTATCAACCGCGGATGCCCACGGATTATACAAACAATTTGGCTGGGTGCCGGTTTCAAATCCTGAAAGATGGATGGAAGTGCATTGCAGGGAGGTTTACAAATGAACGACACCTGTATCAATACCGCACATAAATATGCTATTTAAATCTGCAATAAACTGACGACCAGTCTTATAAAATCTGGCATTTTTTTAGCTCTTTATTTATCTGCATGGGTCACCGTATAATTCTTCAGAATGTTCATGAACTATATCAGAACAGCATGGCGTAACACGGCACGAAATAAAACATTTTCGATTCTTAACATATTGGGACTAACCCTGGGTTTGACTTGCAGTCTGTTTATATTTTTATGGGTAAAAGACGAAGCAGGGATGGATAACTATCATCCAAATGCGCCTTTTATTTATAATGTTTACGAAAGAGTTTTTTCTGATGGAAAATTAGAAACCGGTCGCTCAACGCCCGGCCGTCTTGCCCGTGAATTAAAACGAAAAGTGCAGGAAATTAAATACGCAACAGGTTTCAATGAACGTGGTCAGTCACTGTTTGAAGCAAATAACAGGATTATGAAGATGACAGGCGATTGTGCTGATTCGGATTATTTTAAGATGTTCAATTATCCGCTGATCGAGGGAACGGCAAATTCAGCACTGAACGGTCCGGATGATATTGCCATTTCCCGCAAAATGGCTGAAGCTTTTTATGGTACATCAAAGGCTGCCTACGGACATTTAATAAAATATAACAATTATAAATATTTTAAGGTAGCTGCCGTCTTTGAAAATCTGCCGGGGAACAGTTCACAAAAATTTGATTATGTATGCAACTGGGATTTTCTGCTGGATACAGTGTCCTGGCTGAAAGAATGGATATACCGGGGATCCGTTACTTATATTCAGTTGCAACCACATGCAGATCCCGTTCAGGTCGAATCAAAGATCAAAAATTTTCTCGCCGATTATCTCAATGGAACTGACGGAGTCGGCTTTCACCTTGAACTGGGTATGCAACGATTTGACAAAATGTATCTGAACGGAAATTTTAACGGAGGTAAACCAAATGGAGGCCGGATAGAATATGTTCGCCTTTTCAGCATGGTGGCAATTTTTGTTCTATTGATAGCATGTATCAACTTTATGAATCTCGCCACAGCAAGATCTGCAAAACGCGCGAAGGAAATAGGTGTGCGCAAAACCATTGGCGCCGGAAGAGGAATTTTATTCGCCCAGTTTATTGGTGAATCAATAATGATTACCATCCTTGCGGTAATCGTTTCTTTGGTTATTGTGATATTTTTATTGCCAGTTTTCAACTGGCTAACGGACAAGCAAATTCTATTTCCTTTCAGATCCACATCTTTCTGGATCACTATAACTGGACTTACAGTACTGACTGGTTTTATTGCCGGCAGTTATCCAGCGATATATCTTTCTTCGTTCCGGCCTATCAAAGTTTTAAAAGGTACTTTGAAATTCAGCGATCATGCAATGGTATTGCGAAAAGGACTGGTAACATTTCAATTTGTTCTTTCCATAGTACTGATCATCGGGACGATCATCATTATGAAACAGGTAAATTATCTGCAAACAAAAAATCTCGGTTTCGATAAAGAGAACCTTATCTATATTCCTTTCCAGGGGGAGATGGCAAATAAATTTAAAGTCTTCAAGCAGGAAATTTCGGGTATGCCTGGTATCAAAGATGTTTCCAGGACGGATCAGCCGCCTACAAGAACGGGAGCGCATGCTTATGATATGCAATGGACAGGAAAAGATCCCAATGTAAAAACCGTCGTCATTCATTTAACGGTGGGATATGGTTTTCTGAAGATTATGAATTTGCAATTAATACAGGGGCGGGATTTTTCACCTGATTTTCCTACAGATACACTTGGGTATATTATCAATGAAACTGCCTTAAAACTGATTGGATATAAAGAGCCCATTGGTAAGCCACTGAGTATTTTTAAAACTAATGGTCATATTGTAGGGGTAGTAAAAGATTTTCATTTCAAATCCCTGCACGATCCCATTGAACCTCTTCTTATAAATCTGAATGAACGTATCGACTGGGGAAATGCACTTATCAAAACGGAAGGAGGAAAAACGAAAGAGGCCATTGCCAATCTCGAGAAAATCTGGTCACAAATGGAACCAAAATTTCCATTTGAATATTATTTTGTTGATGAAGATTATAAAAGATTATATGAAAATGAGCAAACCATCAGTAAGCTTTCCAATGGTTTTGCTTTTCTTGCGATTTTTATTTCCTGCCTGGGTTTGATGGGGCTGACGATGTTCACTGCCGAACAAAGGAGGAAGGAAATTGGAATCAGAAAAGTTATTGGTGCGGGTTCGGCAGATATTGTTTTGATGTTGTCGAATGACATCCTGAAAATCGTTTTTCTGTCATTCATTATTTCCACTCCGTTATCCTGGCTGGCGATGAATAACTGGCTGCAGAATTATGCCTACAGAACAAATATCAGCTGGTGGATTTTCCTGGTATCCGGTGCTGCCGCTTTAATAATCGCTTTATTCACCATCAGTTTCCAGGCGATAAAGGCTGCAAGAGCAAATCCGGTAATCAGCCTTCGTTCAGAGTGAACTTCGGCTGACTAAGCAAGCCTTCGTTCTGAATGATCTTCGGCTATTAGTTTTTTGTTTTATTTTTTCCGCCTCCGATGAGAATTCCGAGGGTAAGGCCCAGGTAATTGCCTTTGTACATAGTGGTAACAGTTGGTTCGCCGATATAACTGTTGCTTTCATACAAATCCGGTGCGAAATGATATGCCAACCTTACATTCAAATGATGCCACTCAATCCCTATTCTGATATTGCCTCCTCTGTTACCGGTAGTCCAGTAACCTTGTGTCATTTCTGGTGGCTCTGTTCCAGGGAGTAAATAGGAAAAGGTATAATAGCCATAGCCTCCTCCTGCGGAAATTCGAAATCCTGGATTATTTACTAAATAATAATCCAGTGTAAGCATAGAGGATGTCATAAATGTCTCACAGTAACCAGCCAGTCCGAACTGGACACCAGCCCGAAATCTTTCACTAATCGCATAACCAGGGTTGATGTAAATAATACCGCCGGGTGATCCGGATTGTTGAAAAGCATAGCCTGCACCAATATCTAACGAGAAAGGTTTATGAGTGGGAACATTTTGCGCATATATATTTAAGAAGATTGCATTGAAGAAAAATAGCAGCAGGAAAAAATATCTCATATTGGTTTTCGGTCAATTCAGAAGACAATCAAATCAAGATGGTTTGTTGCATTCAATTTGTTAAAGCTCGTTCTTAGAGAGCCCGATTGTATCTTAGCGCTATGACAAACAATCTAAGTGTCCGTCCGGTTAATAAACTGGACTATGATCAGTGGCTTCCGCTCTGGGAGGGATACAATGCATTCTATAAACGTACGGGACCAACAGCTTTAGGTTCTGATATTACTGCAACTACCTGGAAGCGTTTTTTTGATGATTCTGAACCCGTATTTGCATTGGTTGCAGAATATGAGGGTAAACTGGTTGGAATGGCGCATTATCTTTTTCACCGCAGCACTTCTGCGATTCAGCAGGTATGTTATTTACAGGATTTATTTACTGCAGATGAATTACGCGGAAAAGGGATTGGTCGTGCCCTGATTGAAGGTGTTCATTTGAAAGCTAAAGAAGCAGGAGCATACAGGTATTACTGGCTGACGCACGAAACGAATGAGACAGCAAGGAAATTATATGATAAGGTTGCAGAGCGTTCAGGGTTTATTGTTTATCGCATGACGATATAGTTTTAAAATATTAATTTCATAAATAAAATTTAATGTTGTGTTACTTCAGAATAAAAATGCAGTTATATATGGCGCCGGTGGATCATTAGGTGGTGAAGTTTCTAAAGCACTTGCCAGCGCAGGTGCGCGTGTGTTTTTAACCGGGCATAATATCGCTTCTGTACAAAAAGTCGCACGTGAAATCCAAAAAGCCGGAGGCAGTGCTGAGGCGGACCAGGTGGATGCATTGGATCAAAAAGCGATTGACAGCCATCTTGAAAAAGTAGTTCGTCAGTCGGGGAAAATAGATATATCTTTTAATGCAGTCGGAGTAGATCTGGTACAGGGAATACCGCTTATTGATATGAAGGAGGATGATTTCATAACACCGATCACATTTACTATGAGGACACAGTTTTTAACTGCAACCGCTGCTGGAAAGATAATGGCCAGACAGAGATCGGGTATTATTTTATTTCTTACTGCTACACCTGGTGGTATCGGCTATCCTTATACGGCAGGCTTTGCTCCGTCTTGTGCTGCTGTGGAAACCTTCTCCAAAAACCTGGCCGCTGAACTGGGTATATATGGTGTGCGGGTTGTAAATATGCGTTCGGGAGGATCTCCGGACTCAAGGGTTTTTAAGGAAGCGATTGTCAACAGGCCAGAAATAATGAAATCCGTTATCCAAAAAATGGAAGATGATACCATGCTAAAGAAACTGCCTCTCATGGAAGATATTGCAAACCTTGCAGTGTTCCTCTCATCCGATCAGGCCTCGAAGATAACCGGCGTTACGGTTGATATAACTGCGGGTACGACTGCCGGATTAAATTACAGGACAGTAGCCGAAGTTGGAAGACCTCTTCTCTAAAATAACTTGTCCTTGGGTTTGCAGATAATTTAGCGAGTATAAAAATTCTGTACAAAATCCTCATAGTTTTTTGATTTCTTTACTGCGTCAATAAACCGGGTATGATATTTTATTTCCTGAGAGCGATACCGGGAATAATAAATAATTTTCATGATTCCATAAATAGCAGGATAGAGGCTGAAACACAGTAAAAATAAAGAGACCCCTAATAAATCATTTCCTTTATTTTTCTTACTCACAATAGAAATTAACCAGACAGCAGATCCCAGAAAAATAATAAAGGAAATGAAAAAGGGCCAGAATGATTTCCAGAAATTCACTTCTGATTCGAACTTCAGATCAGGGTATGTGGCCAGCATTTCTTTTGTTTCATTGTAAAATGCGAGGTCAGCCTCTTCGGGTTCCTTCCAATGCAAGAGCTTGAATCTTGGTATCCCGAAAATAATGATCATGAAGGAAGAAGTTTGACTTATAAATATAAGGAAATCGATATATGGAGACTCTCTGGATCATTGCGAAACAGGGGAAAGAACCATTATAATTGCAGAATGTCTAAATTAGTGCTGCCCTAAAATCGGGGAGGTTTTCATGAAATATTTAATCATTCTTTTTTTCCTGTTGATCGGCCGCGTGTTGTTACATCCGGTAATAATAAATAAATCTGAACATCCGGCACCAGCCGAAATTGTTTCAGATAATCCCGCTCAAATCTTTAATACTTTTTTTCAATTCTATAATCTGCGGGATAGCATTCCTAAAACACGTGGAGGTGAAGTAAGTGTACTGGATTTCGGCGCAAAATGCGATGGTATTACTGACGATATTATCGCTGACTCAGCTGCCTGCGCCTATTGTATTGCGCACCCGGTTATGTGTGGAACCGTTATATTCCCGGTAGGTCACAGTAAAATAAGTCGGACATTAAAACTTCAGAACAATGGCCGTTATTTTACTATTGCGCTGAAAGGAATGCTTTCAGCAAAATCTTCTTCTGACGCGTACCTGTCTGCCATTGATTATACTGCGAAATCAGGATCTGCCATAACCATTCAATATGGTCGCAGTATAACCATTTCCAATCTCGCAATATCCGGTAAATATATTTTCCCTTTATCTGTCAACAACTATACTATTGGGACGCTCAGTTTTGCTCAATGGAATGATGGCTCCGTTTCTGATAGTCGCTATTCGCCTTATGCAGGTATTACCATTGACCCGGATACAAATAAAAGCGGAACGAGGGGAGGAACGTCCGATGTAACCATCGATCATTGCAGTATCAAGTATTTTATGGTAGGAGCATGTCTTTCTCCGAATGGAACAACCCAGAACGATGAAATGATAAATTTTTTGGAAGATGATATTGAAGCCTGCCGTGTAGCAATCGCTATCTGCCAGGACCAGTCCAAATCAATTAATATCCGGGGATTAAAATGCTGGGCCAGCACACATACTATTCTTGATGGAGTGAATTATGGGCAGGGCCTTGGAGGCGGATCGGTATTCTGCGAAAACTGGAATATAGCGGGAAATGTGAATGAACTGTTTAATATTACAACCACCAGATTCCCGCTTTCCTGCCAGGATATTTATTCTGAAAGTATTTTCAGAATAGGAAATGTGGGTCCCATGGCAAATTTTATCAATACTCAAATAGATTTTCTTTCAGGTCCCCGAATGCCGGCTGCTGACTATCTGCTTTCCGGATGGGCAAATTTCGAAGGCGGCATGCTGAGGTATTATGATAACAGTTATACGCACAGACTGAATTTCAGTAACCTGAATGTATTGTTCAGGGATATGACATTGAATAATCCTCCGATCATCGCTGCCCTTTACGGTTTTGGTGTAAATAACTATCCTTCTCCGAAATTTGAGAATGTGAAATATTATTATTCTCAAAAAAGAGATACCTTATTTAAACTTCCGTTTTTACCCTCCTTCAAAATTGACCGATCCGGATGGACAGCTTCCTTCGGCGGATCTTCGGGACTGCAGGTCGGGGATTATATTCTTGCCGCGCCCACTTCTACATCAGGACATTACTCGGACCGGACACTAAATCCCGGTCAGTGCGCCACCATTCAGATCGGACGCATCAGTTCTATTTCAGATGGAATGGTTGACCTCGATGATGTAGGGCTCAATGCATATTCAGGAAACAATTATGATGCGGTATATGTGGACAGACTAAAATGAGGATATACCTTGATAATGACTGACCCAGGGCCCGGACTAAGTATAAACCCCTAGTCAATGGCCAGTCGCATACATTTACTATATTCATTCTTCAGGTAACCGCTTTATTAAGCAATCAGCACTATTGTATTTACTTTAGCTATTCTGAATTAACAGGTCCTTTAAATCTTCCAAAATGAGAAATTCATTTATTCTTATAATCACTGCCGGCATTGTATTTTTATCGTCTTGTACAAAAGATAATAGTGCTTCAAACAACAACTCCTCCCTTCCAAAAACCTATACAGAAGATATCCGTTCTTCTATTATTGGTAATAGTCTCACCACCTATGACCTTTCTTATGACGCAAATGGCCGGCTAACGGCTTTAACAGCAATTCCCTCCCCTCCAACCATCAATTTTGTATATACTTATCCTGCAGCAAATAAAGTGACGATGGATCTTTATGAGGGTGGGGTACTGAACATCCATGAAATAATGTGGCTGAACAGTTCCTCCTGGCTGGATACTACTTTCCAATATGACAATGCAGGGGATACGACGACGGAAAAATATATTTATAACGGAAATAAGCAGGTCATTCAGGAAAATATTTACAACTATTCAAGTTCCGGTACCAGTCTGTATAACGCGACGTATTATACATTTGACAATCTTGGAAATGTTGTTTCTTCGCAGGATAACCAGGGCGTATCGATCAGCTATACGTATTATACCAATTTACCTTATACATTAAAACTGGGCCAGTCCTTTCTTCCGACACCGATAAACTTTATAAAAACAGAGATTCAGAATTCCGGCGGGTCAACTGAAACAATAAATCACTTTTATACGTTCGATGGCAATAACCGTTTAATAGAAGACAGCACTTATACCGCCGAAGTAAACCTGATCGCAATTAAATCCTATACGTATTAATTACTGAAATTTTACGGGCAGTCACTGTGATAACAGCAGTAGTTCATCAATTAAACGACTGCCTGAATTCCAAAGGAGAAAGACTGGTTTTTGTTTTGAATAATTTACTGAAAGACTGGGGATGTTCAAAGCCTAATTCATAAGCAATTTCGCTTACGGATAAATCAGAAGTAGAAAGTTTTTCTTTTGCTTTTTCAATCAATTTTTCATGAATATGCTGTTGTGTGCTTTGTCCTGTGAGTACTTTAAGCAATTCGCTTAAATAATTTGGCGATACGTTTAACTTGTCAGCAACATATTGAACAGATGGTAATCCTTTATGGGATAAATGGTCTTCGTTAAAATATTCTGTAAGAATATCTTCGAGGCGATCCAGGATTTTATGGCTGGATATTTTTCTGGTTATGAACTGACGATGATAAAATCTGTCAGCATACGTAAGCAATAATTCCAATTGGGCAATAATTAAACCCTGACTGAATTTATCAATATTTGAATGATATTCCTGTTCAATGTTATGCAACATGCCCATAATAGTTATTTCTTCTTTCTCCGAAAGAAAAAGGGCTTCATGCACCGAGTATTTAAAGTATTCGTATTTCTTTATTGTTTTTCTTAACTGTGAATTCCATAAAAAATCGGGATGAACCAGTAAGAGCCATCCCGATCTTTTTAAAACGGCATCTTTATTCATTTCAATTCCGAAAACCTGTCCGGGTGAAATAAAAAACATGATGCCTTCATCAAAATCATATTCCTGCTGGCCATATTTTATTTTAGCATGGAAATCCCTTTTCAAAGAGATCGAATAAAAATCAAATACCAGATTTATTGGATTATCGCCGGGCGGATGCAAAACGGATTCTAAATTGATGATGCTGATTAACGGATGCTCCGGCTTGGGAAGTCCCATAACCCGATGATATTCGGTAATCGTTTTAATCCTTAGAAGTTGTCTGCCTGCCATCTTACAATTTAATTATTTTTGATTATACACGGTCGCAAACTCGTTAGCAAAATCTTTCATTTTCACTTTGCCCAGGACCGGTTTGTTCCGGTAATAATCTTCCATCAGCAGGCCGCTATGCTGGGCTGCAAACATTTCAATAAAACCGCCGGCGATGGCAGGGTTCATACCGGCTGTTTCCAAACCGGATTGCCATTGTTCATTGGAAAGAAGGATCCATTTCAAATCCGGCTTTCCGATTGCCACACCTAAGATGGTTGCTGTTTCATTCCCGGTGAGTTCGTCGCTTGCGACATAAATTATTTTTCTGCGAACTGCCGGTGTTTCGATTTCTTTAGCAATTGCTTCGGCGATATCCATGGGAGATACCCATACCAGGTTGTCATCTGCACCATAATTTGCAGCAATAAAGCCCCGATTTTTTATAACAGGTAGAAAGCTGTACAAATTATAATAGAAACCGACAGGTCGCATGAACGTGATGTTAACATCTGACAGTTTATTCAGGATATCTTCAGCGGCGCGATGATAAAGAATAAGGCCTGAGCCCTTCTCTAAATGAGCGCCAATACTGCTGAGATGAATCACCCGATTAACGCTGGTCTGCTGAATAGCTTTTGCATAATTATTAGCTACGCTGAGCGTATATTTCATCAGGTCAAAGTGAGGATCAAAGTAGGAGTTGGCCGGGGGCAACATAGTGTATACGATATCGGCACCTGTAAAACTGGTTGTAAGAAAATCAATGTCTTCAACTGTACCGATGGCTGCGATCGCACCTAAGGCTTCAATCTCTTTTTGTTTTTCCGGCTTACTGCTGATCACTGTAACCCTATGACCCTTTTGCACTAATTCCTCTGTCAATGGTTTACCAATATGTCCCAGGGAACCTGTTACTGTAATTTTCATACTGCTGTTTTTTGATCTTACAAAGTTTTGTAATAATCAGGAAACAGGAGTAGCCGGATCTACTATTGTTGTAGTCAAAAGGAGGATAAATGTTTTATTTTGTTTCAAGCAATTTGAAGAACTGGTCGAGTTGAGGCAGAATGACGATCCTTGTGCGACGGTTCAGTGCACGGCCTTCTTCCGTTGCATTGGTAGCTACCGGCTGATATTCACTGCGGCCAGCAGCAGTAATATGATAGGGAGATAATCCATATTCATTCTGAAGAACACGCACAACAGCGGTAGCCCGCTTTACACTAAGATCCCAGTTGTCAAGCAGGGGAGGTCTTTTATAGGGTATACTATCAGTATGTCCTTCTACCATAAATTCCAGATCCGGCTGGTTTTTCAGGACCAGGGCTACTTTTCCGAGAACTTCCTTCGCCTTATCGGTAATATCATATTTTCCGCTCTTAAATAAAAGCTTGTCAGAAATATCTATAAATACAACTCCTTTATCTACTTTGATATTAATATCCTCGTCCGCCATATTCCCGATGGCTCCTTTCAGGTTCATAACGAGTGCCATATTCAGGGAATCTTTTTTCGCCATTTCTTTCTGAAGATCCATGATGTACATATCCTTGACGCCGATATTTTCCATTGACTTTTTAATGCTTTCAGCCTGTGTACTGGTAATCACGGAAAGATTTTGCAGTTGAGTGAGTGCCTGTGTATTATTTTCTTTCAAAAATTTATTTTGGTATTCAAGGTCAGAGAGTCTTTTATCTTTTGCACTTACTGAATCTTTGCAGGTATTCAATGATGCCAGCAAATTGGAATTCACCCCCATCAGGGAATCTCGTGTTAACCGGGCGGCCGTTTGTGCCTGTTCAAATTTCTTATTACTGACACATGAGAAGAAGATGAAGGAGGAAAGTATCGCGGAAGTTATGATGGAGGATTTCATAATTAAAAATTTACATGAAAAACTAAATAATTAAATATTAATAGGCCATCAAATATAAAGTAATGTTTCATCTGGTTCCAAATCTGGCGACAATAACCAAGTTCCGGGACTGGCCCCGGACAGTGATGCAGATTAGGTGTTCCTGGAGCCACCAGAATGGAATAGCATTTTCATCTGGCTTTTAGTCTAAATTGCCAGACTATGGCTGCCCGAACAATAAAATTTTCCGCTGTGATTAAAATCATTGGAGTCAATCCGTTTGTTTACCTGCCGGATAAGGTCCTGGAATTCATTTTTGTTCAGGCGGGAAAAAACAAGGGGAAAATTCCAGTGAAGATAAAAATAGATGGCCATGAATTTGTTCAAACACTTGTAAGATATAGCGGACGCTGGAGATTATATCTCAATACACCCATGAGAAAGGCTGCCAAAAAAGAAGTAGGAGATTCTGCCATTTTTGAGATAGCTTTTGATCCGAAAAAAAGAGTTATTAAACCGCATCCTTCTTTTCTAAAGGCTCTGAATCAAAATAAAAAAGCTAAAAAAATATTTGATTACCTGCCTCCATATCTCCAAACTGAAATCATCAGGTATATCTCATTTCTTAAAACGGAGGATAGTATTAACAGGAATGTGATTAAAGCGATTGATTTTCTCCTGGGAAAAGGAAGATTCATTGGAAGAGACAGTCCATAGAAAGTAGTTTCAAACGACAGCTTTCTTTCCGGAGTACTTATACTCCCTGCAATCCTCCTGCAATTTTTTCTTGTGCATGATACCCCAGTTTTTTAATGAATTGATCACAGGCCTGAGTGTTTTACTGTGGGCTGTTAATGCATATGTTACTTTAACCGGATAAGTATCCTGAACGTTTCTTTTAACCAGACCATTTAATTCCAGGTCGCGCAATTCCTTTGACAACATCCTGTCTGTTATTCCATGCACTTCCTGAGCTATTTCTGTAAAACGCTTTTCACCGAAGTCCAGGGCAATGATAATCGGTAATTTCCATTTGCCGCTTAGTACATCCAGGGAATCCCTAACCGGCTTTAAAATATTTGTACAGGCTGAATGTTTTTCTTCGATTGTTTTCTTCATGATTTACAGTTTACTAAGCCACCATATGCTATACTAAAGTATAGTACTATCTATTGTATAGCAAAACTAATCTAATTTTGTATTTCAAAAAAAAATAAACTTATGGCTATTACAAAATGGAAGCTTGATCCGACACATAGTGAACTCGGATTTAAGATCAGACATCTGATGATCAGCAATGTATCAGGCTTCTTCAACAGTTTTCAGATAGAAGGTGAAACCCAGGATGATGACTTCAGTACGGCAAAGATTCAGCTGAAGGCGGATATAAATTCAATTCACACGAATAATGAACAACGGGACGCACATCTGAGAAATTCCGATTTTTTCGCTGCAGACCAGCATCCGGAAATGGTATTTGAATCGACCAGGATTGAAAAGATTGACAGTGAAAATTTCCGTTTATCCGGTAATCTGACGTTGAAAAAAATTACCCGTCCGGTTCAGTTGAACGTGGAGTACAGTGGAACAGCAAAAGATCCATGGGGTGGTGAAAGAGCGGGGTTTACTGTAACAGGCAAAATTAAGAGAAGCGACTGGGGCATAAATTTTGGATTGATGGAAGGGGGTGGTGCCATGCTGGCTGATGAAGTTAAAATTCATAGCGAGATACAACTGGTGAAACAGGCTGTCGCAGAAGAAAAAAAACTAAAAGAATATGTCAGCTAAAAGAAAATTAGTCAGGCAATATAAGCCTGCAGTTCATTCGGGATTTCTCGGAGCGGGTCATCTGGCCCGTCCGGTTATCCAGGGTAATTTCGCAGATACCGATCCGTTCATCTTGTTAATGGATGATATGCTGGATAAGAAGACAGATGAACCGGTTGGCGGTCCTCATCCGCACGCGGGATTTGAAACAGTTACCCTCATGTTAGAAGGTGAAATGGGAGATGAAGCACATACAATGAAAGGAGGAGATCTGCAGATGATGACAGCAGGAAGCGGTGTCATTCATACAGAAACCATTGCAAAGAAAATATCCATGAGACTTTTGCAATTGTGGTTAACACTTCCCAAAAATTACAGGTGGACTAAGCCCCGTGTGCAGGACATTTCATTGAATCACGTGCCAAAAACTTCGGTCCAGGGTGCTGAAATAAAATTATACAGCGGTTCCCTGGCGGGTATTATTTCTCCGGTTCAAAATTATACGCCGGTTATCATCGCAGATATTAAGATGAAGCCAAAGTCATCAACAGTTTTGAATCTCCCGGCATCGTATACCACGTTTTTGTATATGATGGAAGGTTCACTTAAAGTTGGAGAAGAGAAAAAGTTGCTTGATAACGGAGAGGTAGGATGGCTAGACAGATCAAAAGAAGAAATGGAAAGCGAATTGAATCTGGAGGCAGGTGAGAACGGGGCAAGATTCATTTTGTATTCCGGCCAGCCACAGGGTGTTCAGATCGTTTCACACGGCCCTTTTATTGGCGACACTCAGGAAGATATCAGCAGGCTCTACCAGGAATTCCGCAACGGTAAAATGAAGCATATTAGTTCAGTGCCCGAATCGCAAAAGTTGATTTGGTAATTAAAAAAAATCAGATTACTGTTTGTTTTTTCAACCAGTGAGGGAAATATATATTGAAAGTACTTCCTTTTCCAAATTCGGACTGCACGACGATATGCATACCGTGATACTGCGCGATGGTCTTAACTATGGAGAGACCCAATCCGTAACCTTCACTCCCTGTTTTATCGGATTTTTTAAACCGGTCGAAAATGGATTCCTGCTCGTGGGTGTGAATACCGATCCCGGTGTCTTTAATGTGAATAATATAGGATTCCCCCGGAATAATCTGATCTGAAATTTCAATCTCTCCTTCATCCCGATTATACCTGATGGCATTATTTATCAGATTATATATAAGCTGAAAAATAAGATCACGGTTGACCCTGGGGATTTCAATAGAATGGGAAAGCGATTGCATGATACGAATTTTTCGCAATTCAATTCGATCCTTAAGTTCTGAAATTACTTCCTCCAGCAATACATAAGGCTTTATCAGATCAGTTTTAACATACTGGTCATTGTCAATGCGGGAGATTAATAAAAGAGATCGTACTATTTTTTTCAACCGGTTCAGGATGGTCATCATGCTCACGATTTTTTCGCGGAGATCTTCATTAAGATCCTGATCCATCATCATATTCTCCATCTTGTTCTGGAGAATACTGATGGGCGTCATCAGTTCATGAGAAGCATTGGATGTAAATTCCCTTTCCTTTTCAAAAGTATCTTTGATCTTGGATGCGAGGTCGGTCAATGACTGATCAAGGTATTTAAAATCAGTAGTGGATGTCTTTACCGGAGAAATTGTTTCTTTAAAGGGAAACTTTCTGTTCAGCAGTTTTGAAGCTATAATCAAATGCAGGGGCCGGAGTAACAGTCTGGTAAAAAGCAGATCGAGAATGAGTGTCAGAAAAATTAAAACTGCCAGTGTGTACGATGCTACCTTTTGCAGAGGCCGGTTATACTGATCTATGGCTGATACCGTCTTACCAATTTCCAGCAGATAGGTTTTATTTTTATATTCAAATGAATAATCCAGCAACCTGTAGGTCAGGGTATCGGTTTCCACTATCCGTTTATCAGTATATATAGAATCAACCGGATAATGACTGTTAACAGGTTCCAGCGCAATAAATTCTTCTTTTAACATGGTATAACTTCCATAGCTGGAATCGCCTTCAAAATAATAGTCAATTCCTCTTTTCCGGATAT
>Ga0207113_1079_pt1 | contig 29643 bp, 20 predicted proteins | sample Alteio_BWMinHeat_69_FD_153559 | JGI IMG/M metagenome (GOLD analysis project Ga0207113, IMG submission 153559) | Enriched cells from forest soil in Barre Woods Harvard Forest LTER site, Petersham, Massachusetts, United States -... | ecosystem: Environmental > Terrestrial > Soil > Temperate forest >... | reverse complement strand
AGCTCGAATTTCCCTACCAGCTAAGGGAAGGGATCAGTAATGACCGGCTCGGCTATCTAATCCTCGAGAGGGAAAAGGTTGTCGAGTTGCTGGAGAAACTTTAGCACAAGTGTGAGAGTGTGAGGGTGTGAGAATGATTCTGAATTCGTAACTTTACATGCCGACTTTATCCCATATCCCATATCCCATATCCCATATCCCATATCCCATATCCCATATCCAAGACAATGAAACTTCCTTCATTCAACACGATCCTCGCCGCATTCCTTTGCATAATTTTTGCATCCTGTGGTAATCAGTCTTCAAATAATACTTCTCAAACACCATCTATGGATACTGTAAAGTCTGCTCCCTCGATAAAAACAGAAGAGGCTATCTATACATCGAATGGCAAACAATCCAACGGATTTATTGCTTATGATGAAAACCGGAAGGGAAAGCTACCGATAGTTGTGGTAATTCCAGAGTGGTGGGGAGTGACAGATTATTTAAAATCCCGTGCAAAGCAATTGGCTGAACTCGGATATTTTGCTATTGACGCTGATTTATTTGGAGATGGAAAAACTGCTGCTGATCCAACCGAAGCCATGGCGTTAACCAAACCATATTATACAAACCCAGAACTTGCCAGGCCTGTAGTTGAAGCCGCCATAGCGAAAGCTGCTACTTATTCACAGGCAGACAGCAACCGAATTGCTGCTATAGGTTATTGTTTCGGAGGATTCATTGTTTTGAATGCTGCCAAACTCGGCACTCCCCTGAAAGCTTTTGTAAGTTTTCATGGCGGACTTGGTGGTGTTCAACCTAAAAAAGGTCTCATTCAGGGAGATATTCTCGTATGTCAGGGAGGATCAGATCCATTTGTACCTGAAGCGGATCAAAAGGCATTTAAAAAAAGTATGGATTCAGTTGGTGCCCATTATACATTCATTTCTTATCCGGGCGCCCTTCATGCATTTACAAATCCCGGAGCAACTGCGCTGGGTAAAAAATTCAATTTGCCAATCGCATATAACGCCCCTGCAGATACAGCTTCATGGAAAGAAATGCAGAGTCTTTTCCTGACAGCATTAAAATAATTCGAACATATCCTATAAAACAAAAATTGTACTGCACTTTTATCAGCTGACAGGAAAATGAAATTTGCCGAGGGGTATTTAACTGCCGCTGTTATTATTAAGTGCTTATCTGGATTTTTTTTGGATGAATAGAATACCCATTCTTTATTATCATAATAGAATATTAATAAAAAACCGAGAACCAGCTTAATAATTTTTTTGGGGATTCGGAATACTCTATTACATTTGTAGATTATATGAAATATTCAACAGCGCTTACATCTTTTGCTTACTACCATTCCCGGCGATGTTGTTGTATAATATAGTTGGTCTATCCTTTCTGCCCCCATTATTTTCCTGTCTGAATTATTTAAACTTTTAAACATTATTTTATGAGTGCACCTCTCCATTACGAAACACTTCAGCTGCACGCAGGTCAGCAGCCGGATCCAACTACCAAGGCCCGCGCCGTTCCCATTTATCAGACCACTTCCTATGTATTCGACAATTCAGAACACGCGGCAAATCTATTCGGACTGAAACAATTTGGGAATATTTATACCCGCATCATGAACCCGACAACCGATGTTTTTGAACAGCGCATTGCAGCCCTGGAAGGTGGTGTCGCCGCCGTTGCTACCAGCTCCGGACAAGCCGCTCAATTCCTGGCACTCGCTAACATACTCGAATCGGGAGACAATTTTGTTTCCACTTCTTTTTTATATGGTGGTACATACAATCAGTTTAAAGTAACATTAAAGAAACTGGGCATTGAAGCACGATTTGCTGATGGTGATGATGTCGAAAGTTTTGAACAGCATATAGATAAAAAGACCAAAGCCATTTACCTGGAAACCATTGGTAACCCCAGGTTGAATATTCCTGATTTTGAAAAAATCGCTGCACTTACACGTAAGTATGACCTTCCGCTAATAGTTGATAATACTTTTGGAACAGCAGGTTATTTGTTCCGCCCCTTTGAACATGGTGCGAACGTAGTGGTGGAATCTGCAACAAAATGGATCGGTGGACATGGAACAAGTATCGGAGGCGTCATCGTAGACGGAGGAAATTATAACTGGGGAAATGGAAAATTCCCCGGATTTACAGAACCTTCTGAAGGTTATCATGGATTGAAATTCTGGGATATTTTCGGAGAAGGAAATCCGCTGGGTCTTCCGAATATCGCATTCGCTATCCGCGCACGCGTGGAAGGTTTACGTGATTTTGGATCTTCATTAAGTCCGTTTAATTCATTCCTTTTATTGCAGGGTCTTGAAACACTGGCACTGCGCGTACAAAGACATGTTGACAATGCGCTTGAATTAGCAAAATGGTTGGAAAAACATCCACAAGTGGAATTTGTCGAATATCCCGGGCTTGCATCGAGTCCGTACAATGAACTTGCGAAGAAATATTTGAAGAATGGTTTTGGTGGAATCCTGAATTTTGGTGTAGTAGGTGAAAAAGAAAATGCTGCAAAGTTCATAGATCATTTGAAACTTGCCAGCCATCTTGCCAATGTGGGAGATGCTAAAACACTGGTCATTCATCCTGCATCCACCACACACGAACAATTGAGTATAGATGAACAACTCGCTGCAGGTGTGAAACCAAACCAGGTGCGCATCAGTGTAGGCATTGAACATATCGAAGATATCAAGTCAGACTTCCAGCAGGCATTTGAGAAAGTGTCATCAAAACAAGCGGTGGCTGTTTCATAAAATAAAACTGTTTGTCACACAAAACTTTTTCTTATCAGGCTCCTTTCGAACTGGAGTCAGGTATCTTGTTACCCGGCTATCACCTCGGATATCACGCATTTGGTAAACTGAATGCAGACAAGTCGAATGTGGTGTGGATTTTTCATGCGCTGACTGCCAATAGTAATCCCGTTGACTGGTGGCCGGGCCTTGTCGGAAGCGGGCACTTGATAGACCCCGATAATTTTTTTATTGTTTGTGTGAATATGCCGGGGAGTTGTTATGGTAGTCTCGGTCCTCTGTCAATCAATCCCATTACTGGCGATCCTTTTTACCATAGTTTTCCTTTTTTTACAATCCGCGATATGATAAGGGCCTATCAGTCATTGAAAGATTTTTTGGGAATCGGTAAAATTAAAATTGGTATCGGAGGTTCCATGGGTGGTCAGCAATTATTGGAATGGGCAATAGAAGAACCAGAGTTATTTGAACATATTGTCCCGATCGCAACGAATGCTTTTCATTCGCCATGGGCAAGGGCTTTCAATGCTTCACAACGACATTGCATAGAACTGGATGCGACCTGGAAAAATAATGATCCCCAGGCCGGCATAGATGGAATGAAAGTAGCCAGAGGTGTGGCCCTTCTTTCATATCGTAACCAGGAAACGTATAATTTCAACCAAATTGATACGGATTTGAATTCATTGAGTTCATTTAGAAGTGAATCATATCAGCGTTATCAGGGAGAAAAACTGGCTGCACGTTTTAATGCGTTCAGCTATTATTTTTTATCGCAGAGTATGGATTCGCATCAGGTGGGTCGGGGGAGAGGAAGTGTAACAGCCGCGTTGAAAAAAATAAAAGCAAAAACACATCTTATCGGCATCCAGTTCGATTTATTGTTTACAGAAAAAGAACAGGCCTTTCTTGCCGAGCATATTCCCGGAGCTTTCCTCTATATGATTCCGTCGGGATTTGGTCACGACGGGTTCCTCCTTGAATTTGATGCCATCTCAAGTATCATCCTGGATTTTATTCAATTGGAAAACCGGTCCCCAAAATCAACAGCTTTTACTGTTAATTAAAGAATCTGTATCTTAATGTCGTCCCGCGAATGCGGGACGATTTTTTATGAAAAGCAAAGGAAGATTTAGCAAGTTTCTGAAAAATCTGGGTCCTGGTTTAATTACGGGTGCCAGTGATGATGATCCATCTGGTATTGCTACTTACTCCCAGGCAGGAGCTGCTTTCGGACTCAAAATGCTTTGGATGGCGCCCTTTACTTTCCCGCTGATGGCTGCAATGCAGGGAATGTGTGCCAGAATTGGTATCGTTACATGCCAGGGCTTAACCCACACACTAAAAAAATATTACCATCCGGTTATTCTTTGGTTGATGTTATTATTCAGTATTCCCGCAATCATATTAAATATCGGTGCAGATATTGCCGGTATGGGTGCAGTAACCAATCTGCTTTTCCCAAAAATCCCCTCATTTATTTTCAGCGTCCTGTTCACAATTATCATGATGGTCACCATTGTCATTTTCCCTTATCAGAAAATTGCAGGTATCCTCAAATGGCTTTGCTTAAGTATGTTTCTCTACCTTGTTGTTCCATTCGTGGTTCATGCAGATTGGAAAAAAGCATTTTTTTCAACAATAATTCCCCATGTTGAATTGAATAAAGAATTTATAGAAATGATGGTTGCTATTTTAGGTACTACTATCTCCCCCTATCTTTTTTTCTGGCAGGCAACCATGGAAGCAGAAGATGTCGAACATCAAATGAAACAAGTGATCGTAGATAAACGCGTTCTCCAAAATATGGCGGCCGATGTGAATACAGGCATGTTTGCCTCCAATCTGGTAATGCTTTTTATTATTCTGACAACGGGAGTAGTATTATATAATTCGGGATTCCGCCAGATTGATACAGTTGAACAGGCAGCAAAAGCCCTTGCCCCATTGGCCGGAAAGTTTTCTTATATATGTTTTGCACTGGGTGTAATAGGTACTGGTTTACTTGCGATACCCGTTCTTACCGGTTCTCTTTCTTATATAATTGCGGAATCCTTTGGATGGCAGGAAGGTCTCGATAAGAAATTCAACGAAGCCCGTGCATTTTATATAGTAATAATTTTATCCCTTGCAATAGGGTTGCTGATAAATATATTGGGAATCAGCCCGATGCAGGCCCTAATTTATACAGCGATCCTTTACGGAGTAACTTCTCCCGTGATGATTGCAGTTATCCTGCATATAGGGAACAATAAAAAAATTATGAACAATTTTACAAATAGCAGATTATCAAATATACTTGGTGTAATTACCTTTATCATAATGTCTGTCGCTACCATTTTACTATTATATTTTCAATTTAAATAGTTACTATATTTAACAGGGCCGCATATCCCTTTTTCAATAAATCCACTCTGTGCAAAGAAGAAAGTTTTTACAGGTATCAGGATTTTCTGCCGTTTCATTTTTGTTTACACGTTTTGATCCGATCTCAGGAAACCAGATGAAGGTTATTCGTTTTCCGGATGCTGTTTCTGTTCGTTGCAGTGGTGAATGGATCTCACTGACGGGCTCAACCGAAACCTGGAAACATGAAAATGTTCAGGTAAAATTCGAGCTCAATAGCGAAGTCCTTTCTTTGTTTGTGGATGCACCAGGGCATGAATTGGAATTCATTAAATGCAGCTGGAAACAGACTTACCCTGCTACCTCAAAATTTTTGACCGATCAATGGGAAAGATCCTATGGAGATCTTAGTTGGGAATCACCTGCTTTTACTACTTCTCCTCCGGTAACAGGAACTGTAGCGACTACCCCTGCAGTTGCAAAACGTTCTCCCTGGTACCTGCTGATTTCGGACGGCGTTTTGACCCAAGCTTACGGAGTAAAAACTGGTGCCAACAGTTTTTGTTCCTGGCAGATTTCTGCAGAGGGTTTGGAACTTATACTGGATACAAATTCCGGAGGTGCTGGTGTCCTTCTGGGAGAACGTACCCTGCATGCTGCTGATATCATAACTACAGAAAGTCTTAACGGTGAAAATGCCTGGCATACAGATATCCGTTTTTGCAAAATGATGTGTCCCAACCCAAGACTTCCTGCAAAACCTGTTTATGGTATCAACGATTGGTATTTCGCCTACGGAAATAATTCTCGTGACCTGATATTGGAGCACACCCGAACGATGGCGAACCTGGTAAACAACCCATCCAATCCGCCATTTTCAGTTATAGATATGGGCTGGTCGGTAAAACCGGCCAAAACTGAAGACGAATATTGCTGGGGTGACGACTTCACCTTGGGTAATGATAAATTTGGCGACATGAGCGCCATTGCCAGTGAGATAAAATCCCTGGGTATGCGACCCGGAATCTGGACCCGTCCCCTGCTTGCCAATGCGAAGGATAAACCTTCTTCACTTATCCCTATCCGTAGAGATCAGAAAGATCTGAAAGAAAGATACCTGGATCCAACAATCCCCGAAAATCTCCAGCGCATAGGAAATATAATCAGTCTTTATGAAGCCTGGGGATTTCATCTTGTAAAACATGATTATACCAGCTATGATTTCTTTGGCAGATGGGGATTTGAAATGAGTGAAACGATGACCGTTCCCGGATGGCATTTCCAGGACAGAAGCATAACCAATGCAGAGATCATTCTTTTTTTATACAAGACCATTCGTGCAGGATCTCTCGATATGTATCTGATCGGGTGTAATACATTCAGTCATTTATCAGCAGGAATATTTGAACTCAACAGGATCGGGGACGATACGAGTGGAAACGAATGGTCCCGTACATTGAAGATGGGTGTTAACACCCTGGGTTTTCGTTTGCCACAACATAACACTTTTTATGCGGCAGATGGAGACTGTGTAGGTCTTACTACCAGGATTCCCTGGGAAAAAAATAAACAATGGCTCCGTCTTCTTGCAGAAAGCAGCGCCCCCCTTTTTATATCCGCACAGCCTGAAGCACTGGGAGAAGAACAAAAACATTATATCAGAGAAGCCTTTAAAGCGGCAGCAAAGGTCCAACCCCTGGCCGAACCAATCGACTGGCTGACGAACCCCCGACCAGAACAATGGAAATTAAACGGTGAGCGGGTCACTTTTTACTGGGGCTGATAATCTCCTCAGCTTCTTTAAGTCATTTTACCTTCCTCTAATCATCAACTTTTATATCCTGTGGAATTTATATCCTGTGGAATTCCTAAGGGAGTCAGTTCTTTTTATAAATTTATAAGTAAATAAAAGGGGTATTATAGGGATATTATCAGGACTAAGTCCATAAAAATAGATATATAATTCTTATAATACTCATACAATATATTTATAATTTAGCGTTTATTACTATATTTATAAAGGGACTGACTACAATATCAGAGTGCTTAGAAATAGTTTTGAAAAATCTTACATATGGCAATACTTTATGGCGGGATAAATGGCCCCTTTTCCGGAAAGGTCGGAGCGGTCGTAGGCTACAAATGGAAAAACAAATCGGTGATGCGTGGCTTGCCTTCTGCCAAAAAGGTCCGGCGCCCTTCGCCTTTACAAATTCAGCAGCATGCGAAATTCAGACTGATGAATGCTTTTCTGATACCGCTTACCAAATTCCTGAATATCACTTACAATAATTTTGCGGTTGATATGTCAGGCTATAATAAAGCGTTTTCATTTAATGTCAAGAATGCCATAGGAGGAATTTTTCCGGATTTTATGATCGATTTTCCAATGGTACTGGTGAGCCGCGGTGACCTGCCCAATGTACTATCAGCGAATGTTTCTTCACTTACTGCAGAATCGCTGAAATTCAGCTGGACCGACAACAGCGGAAAAGGAAAAGCAAAATCAACTGATATGGCATTCGCCGCAGTTTATAACGAAGAAAATGGACAATGGAGCTATAAGATGAACCTTTCTGCAAGAAACGCAGGTGAGTGTATTATGGATCTTAGTTCATTCAAGGCTAAAGTTGTGCATTCTTATTTCGGATTTATATCCGCTGATGGAAAGGAAATAACAGACAGTATTTATACTGGCCTGGTTAATTTATAAAAGTTCTTTTAGAAAAGCAGGTTTAGATCTTTTCAATGAAGCCTGTTCAAAAGCATATGCCATTGAAATTAGTGAAGGTTCCATATAGGGACCTGCATAAAATGAAACTCCGATCGGCAAACCATGAAATAATCCCATCGGAACTGTTATATGTGGGAACCCGGTTATAGCAGCTGGTGTGGACAAAGAAGGTCCGTTTTCATAATCTCCATTCGCCAGGTCGATACAACAGGCAGGTCCATTCGTAAATCCCGACAGTGCATCCAGATTATTCGTCGTCATAATATCCAGGATAGTTTTCCTGAAGCCCGTTGTGTTTTCCAATGAATCAACGTATTCTTTGCTGTCTAATCCGCCTTTGTCTTCGCTTTCAACCAGGATCTCCTGTTTGAAAAAAGGCATCAGTTTATGTTCATTCTGCAGATCAAATGCAATGAGTTCTTTTAAGGATTTTACCTGTCCGTTTGCTGATCCAAGGTATTTATTCAAACCGTCTTTAAATTCATACAGAAGCACCTGGTATTCTGAATGGCCCAATAATTTCAACGCGCCCAGCACATCCACTTCTATGATCACAGCACCCTGGGCTTCCATGGTAGCTATCGCTGCACGCAGAAGGACTACCAGGTCAGGATTTTCCGTAAAGTGTGCTTTCTCAACTCCAATACGTTTTCCTTTTAAACCATCCTTTATCAAATAAGGCGTATAATCACTTAAAGATTTACCCAAGCTTTCTTTTGTAACTGCGTCTGCTTCGTCCACACCAATTCCGGCTCCCAATAGAATGGCCGCATCACGAACTGTACGAGTCATCGGCCCGGCAGTATCCTGTGTTACTGAAATAGGAATAATGCCAGTCCGACTCCACAAACCCACTGTAGGTTTGATGCCCACCAGACCATTAACTGATGCCGGGGAGACTACCGATCCATCTGTTTCAGTACCGACACTCACAGTACATAGACTCGCTGCAGTTGCGGCGCCTGAGCCTGCACTGGATCCTGAAGGATTTCTGTCCAGGATATATGGACATTTGGTTTGTCCACCGCGGCTACTCCATCCGCTGCAGGAATGAGACGAACGGAAATTCGCCCATTCGCTTAGATTAGTTTTACCTAATAATACTACACCGGCTTTTCTCAATTGTTTCAGGACAAATGCATCTTCTTTGGCATGGTTACCTATCAATGCCAGGGATCCTGCTGTCGTCTGCATCTGATCTCCTGAATTGATATTGTCTTTAATGAGGATTGGTATTCCGTGAAGTAGCCCGCGAATCTTTCCCTGTTTTCTCTCTTCATCAAGCACAGCAGCAATTTTCAATGCATCCGGATTCAGTTGAATGATTGAATTCAGGGACGGTCCGCTTCGGTCAATCTTTTCTATCCGCGCCAGATATGCTTTTATTATGGATACAGAAGTCTGTTCACCGCTCTGCATTTTTTTCTGAAGGTCAGTCACGGTTATCTCCTCCAAATCCAGGAATGGAGCATTTTGTTCCTGATCTATCAAGGAATTATTCTCTGAAGTATTACCACCAACCGCCAACTGCTGTGTCCGCCGGAGCGAAGCGTAGGCGGACCAACTGCCAACCGTTGAAAGTCCTAAGCCAGTAAGCGATCCCTGGCGCAGAAATTTTCTTCTGTCCATAGATTTTATTTTGAATGTGAAAATAGTAATTCAGCAGATTATTTCCACCCACCACCAAGTGATCTGTATAATTCCACACGCGCATTGAGTTCTGCCCTTTGAATAAATGCAAGGCTCAACTGTGCGTCCAGGGCGGTTTGCTGTGCCGTGATGACTTCGAGATAGTCGGCCAGGTCATTCTTAAACAATAATTGTGCATTTCCCACTGCGGCCGACAGGGTATCGGTCCTTTGCTTTGCAATGATTTCCTGTTCTTTTAATTTACTAACCTGTATCAATGCATTGGATACTTCGATGGCGGCTGTTAATACAGACTGCCTGAAGAGAATAACCGCCTGTTCCCTTTGCTGTTTAGCAATTTCAAATTGTGTTTTCAGTTGTCTGCCCTGTAAAACAGGCTGGATAAGGGTTCCGCCCGCAAGTCCGAACAAAGACCCAGGAATATTAAACCAATTACTTCCTTTTAAAGATTCAAATCCTGTTCCTGCAGTCAGCGTTAATGCCGGATACATATTTGCCTGACTGATCCCAACCTGTGCGTTTGCTTTCACCAGCGACATTTCATTCGCACGCACATCGGGCCTGCGGTTTAAAATTGCAACAGGTACACCGGTTGCAAGAGAATCATTGAAATGAATATCAGTTAAAACAACATCCCGGTGAATCGCTCCGGGAAGATTACCCGTGAGTAATTGCAGGCTGTTCTCCTGTATCTGGATAGCCTGATCTATCATTGGAACAAGTTGTGCCGTCGCCAGCATTTGCGATTCAGCTTGTTGAATGGCGAGATAGGTAACTTCGCCCGCATCAAAGAGCAAACGGGTAAGTTTTACAAAATTTGTGGTAAGCTCAAGTGTTTTTTTTGTTTCCAACAACTGCTGATCCAGCATGAGCAAACTAAAATATCCCTGTGCTATATCTGCTACAAGTCTTGTCTGTACGGCTTTTGCTGCTTCGTAAGTCTGGAGATAATTTGCGATGCTGGCTTCTTTCTGACGACTGATCTTTCCCCAGATATCAATTTCCCAGTTCATACTTACTGATGTGAGGTAGTCGGCTGAACTGTTGCTCAGGGCGCCATTTTTTACACCGAGCGGGCCATTGTCGGAATTTCGGCTGTATTGTATTCCCAGTTCTGCATTGAGTTGAGGGTACCAAAGCCAGCTGGCTTGTTTTACCTGCGACTGTGCAATATTGATATTTCTCAATGCGTATAAGAGATCGTAATTCCTGCTGATGCCACTGTCGATGAGTTGCTGCAATACAGGATCAGTAAAGAAATTTCTCCAGGAGATATCTGCAATACTGTTTGTATCGGAAGAAGAGGTTGCCTGATTAAAACTTTCAGGCAGGGGCACAATGGGGCGTTGATAATTTTTTCCCATTCTGCAGGAAACCGATGCAGTCAGAAGAATAATGATTAATGCATACCCGTATGGAAAAAACTTTTTCATTTTCATTGGTTGATATCAGAATTTCTATTCTGATCGGAGCTCATACTTTTTTTCACGTATGGGTTTTGGTTTACCGGAAACTTTTTCCTGCCATGTCTGGAAGATCACAAAAAGAACAGGAATGATGAATACACCGAGCAGAACACCTGTCAGCATTCCACCAACAGCACCTGTACCAATAGAACGATCGCCCAGTGCAGATCCACCCGTGGCCCAGGTTAATGGGAGCAGGCCGACAATAAATGCAAAGGATGTCATAAGTATTGGACGCAATCGCAGGCGACTTGCTTCCAGCGCTGCAGCGATCATATCCATCCCTGAACGTCTCCTCTGAACTGCGTACTGAACTATTAATATGGCATTTTTTGCCAGCAATCCAATCAGCATGATGATACCGACCTGAACATAAATGTTATTCTCTATCCCCGTGAGTTTAATAAAAAGAAAAACACCCATCAGGCCTGTCGGAATCGAAAGCAAAACGGCCAGGGGAAGAATATAACTTTCATATTGTGCGGCCAGCAGAAAATACACAAAAAGAACACTGAGTACAAAAATGAGTTGCGTTTGCGTTCCCGCATTACTTTCTTCCCTCGAAATTCCTGACCATTCATATGTAAATCCCCTTGGCAGATAATTGGCAGCTACTTCCTTAATCACCTTAATAGCATCACCGGAACTGTAGCCCGGTTTAACCGTTCCGTCGATGGCAACAGAGTTGAAAAGATTCGTTCGGTTTACGGCTTCAGGTCCATATACTCTTTTCAATTCGACCAATGCATTCACGGGAACCATTTGTCCTGCTGAATTTTTTACAAATATTCCATCCAGTGATGCTGCATCTTCCCTGAAAGAAACATCTGCCTGAACGATAACACGATAATATTTTCCAAACCTGTTGAAATCAGAAGCAAAACTGCTTCCATAATAAACCTGCAATGTTTCTAAAATATCAGATACCGATACATTCAATTGTTTCGCCCTGGCATTATCAATATTCAAAAGAAACTGTGGATTATTCGTATTAAATGAAGTAAACGCAAACGCAATTTCCGGTCTCTTTAAAAGTTCTTTAATAAAATCATTGGTAACCTGGCTGAGTTTGTCCAACGGACCTCCATTCCTGTCCTGAATCAATACTTCAAATCCACTGGTATTTCCAAAACCCTGAACCGTGGGAGGTTGGAAAATGAATACCTGTGCATCTTTTACAGCCGTCATTTTATTATTGATCGCGGCTACCACATCGTTAATACTCATTCTTGGAACGCGTTCCTTTTGCTCTTTTAATTTGATGAATCCTACTCCGTAAGCTGAACTGTTAATACCTGAAAGAATATTCAATCCACTGATCGCACCACGTTTATCAATTTGTGGAATCTCATCCAGCAGGCTGTCGATCTTCTTCAAAACCACATTGGTCCTGTCAAGCGATGATGATGGAGGAAGATTAAAAGAAACAATAACAAAATTCTGATCTTCAGCAGGAATAAATCCGGTGGGTGTATTCTTTACTTCCCAGATTGTAATAGCAAGTATTAATGTAAGTCCGAGAATACCCACCCATTTATGCCTGATCAGAAAGTTTACTACACCCGCATACCTTTCAGTGGTAGCTTTAAATCCTGCATTGAATGCATTTCCAAATCTTCTTGCAAAACCAATTTTCTTATGTTCTTCGCCTGGAACAGCATGCGGATTTTTTAAAAACAAGGCGCAGAGCGCCGGACTAAGAGTCAATGCGTTTAGAGCAGAAATTAAAATGGCGATCGCAAGTGTAAATGCAAACTGTCTGTAAAATATTCCCGCAGGACCCTGCATAAATCCCACGGGTACAAATACAGCTGCCATCACAAGTGTAATGGAAATAATGGCGCCCGAAATTTCATTCATGGATTGAATCGTTGCATCATGTGCATTAAGTCCCGTTCGTTCCATTTTGGAATGAGCTGCTTCCACTACAACAATAGCATCGTCCACGACGATACCAATAGCCAGTACCAGTGCAAATAATGTAAGCAGGTTAATGGTAAAACCAAAAAGCTGCATAAAGAAAAAAGTACCGATGATAGCGACGGGAACTGCAATAGCCGGGATCAAGGTCGATCTGAAATCCTGAAGAAATATAAATACAACCAGGAATACCAGAATAAACGCTTCCAGCAAAGTTTCTTCAACCTGTCTGATGGATGCATCCAGAAAATCCTTAGCACTGAAAATAGTAAAAGCATGCACTCCTTTAGGGAATTTGGCAGACGCGTTTTTCATCACCTCATCAATAGCGATGAGGATATCGTTCGCATTGGAACCTGCCGTTTGAAAAATCCCGATGCCCGTACCGGGACGCCCCATTACCATGGCATTGGAACTATAAGTATATGAACCAAATTCCACCCGCGCTATATCTTTCAGTTTGATTACTGAACCATCGGCGCCGGCTTTAATGATGATATCTTCATAATCTTTATTCTGGGAAAGCTTACCCTTGTATTTTAAAATATATTCAAAAGAAGCACTGCTGCCCTCCCCGAATCTTCCGGGTGCTGACTCCACATTCTGATCGTGAATAGCAGCTAAAACCTCCTGCACAGAAATATTATTGGTCGCCAGCCTGTCGGGCTGAAGCCAGATACGCATGGAATAATCCTTGGCGCCGAAAACCTGTGCCTGACCAACACCTGGAACGCGCTGGATCTCCGGGATGACATTGATCTTGGCATAATTCTGCAGAAATTTTTCATCATAAGCACTATCCGTGCTGTAAAGCAGGGTTACATTGATCATACTGTTCTGCTGCTTCTGAGTAGAAATACCTGCCTGTATAACTTCAGCCGGAATCTGACTAACGGCCCTGGATACACGATTTTGTACATTGACAGATGCCAGGTCGGGATTGGTACCCTGTTTGAAAAATACATTAATGGACATACTCCCGTCGTTGCCGGAAGTGGAAGTCATGTAGGTCATGTTTTCCACACCATTGATCGCTTCTTCCAAAGGTGTCGCCACTGCTCGGGCAACAACTTCGGCATTGGCACCCGGGTATACAGCATTCACGCTGACGGTTGGCGGCGCAATATCAGGGAACTGGGTAATCGGCAGAGAAATCATGGAGATCAGTCCCAGCATCGTGAGAATGATGGATATCACTGTTGATAAAACCGGCCTTTCGATAAATCTTTTAAACATCTTCCTTTTTTTGTTCCAGGTCCTGCCTTACATGGGGCGGACTTTCAAAAGACTATCCAGCGACATTTGCACGGGTACAATTTTAGCACCATCATTCAATTTATCTACTCCTGAATACACGATTTTGTCGCCAGCTTTAATCCCATTTTGAACGAGGTAATAATTGCCTGATCTTCCCAGGATATTTACTGATGTACTTGCTACTTTATTACTATCTCCCAATACGAACACAAAAACTTTATCCTGTAATTCAAATGTGGATTCCTGCGGAATGACCAGGCCATCCGGCTGCTGCACAGATATCCTTATGCGGCCTGTATTGCCCGATCTTAATATTCCATTTGGATTTGGGAAACTGGCACGGAAGGGAATCGCACCGGTTCCTGGTGCAAATTGACCGGAAACCATTTCCACTTTGCCTTTTTCGTGATAAACTGTATTATCGGAAAGAATAAGTTCAACAGGTGGCAGGTTTTTTATTTTCTCTTCGATGGTTTTTCCAGGGTATTCATCTTTGAAACGAAGGAAGGCAGTTTCACTTACAGAAAAATAAGCGCGCACGTCTTTTACTTCTGAAATATTTGTAAGCGGATCCTGGGATGTTAAGCCTGCCAGGCTTCCAATTTTAATATGAATTCTTCCAATATATCCATCCACAGGTGCTTTGATCAGTGAATATCCAATATTGATTTTTGCATTCCCTACCATGGCTTCAGCCTGTGCCACATATGCCGTTGCTGCGTCGTATGCTGCTTTAGCGGTATTGAGTTGAATAGGAGAAATTACCTGGTTCTGAACAAGTGGTTCCAACTTGTTCATATTGATTTTCGCACTGGCCTGGTTGGCTTTTGCAACGGCCAGCGATGCACTGGCGTTATTCAATGCTTCAAGATATGGCTGGTCATTTATCTTGAATATTGCCTGACCTTTTTTGACAAAAGCCCCTTCATCCACAAAAATCTTTTCTATATATCCACTCACCTGCGGTCTGATTTCTATATCATTACTGCCTTCCAGTGAAGCGGTATACTCTCGATAAGTTGTAAAGGGACGATCGCTGATATTGATAACTGGCAGGACTGGAGGCGGAGGTGCATAATAACCATTATTTGTTGCAGGATTATTACATGATTGTAAGGCAGCTATCACCAAAAGAACCAGCATTCCTGTATACAGGTATTTTCGCATAAGCTTTTTTTGATATAAGATTGATCCGGTTAAAATGGAAGGACTGCAAATGTAATCATGTAAAAAGTTCTATAAAATAATTGGAGTAAAGGAAATATTAAAATATTATGAACGGCTAATGGTAATGACCAATTCAGCACCCAATTAATTCCATGCTTTCTTTATAAAGCGCAGCCAGTTTCCATGCAGGATTTTACTGATATCCGTTTCTGAATAACCCCTTTGTTTAAGAAGATCCGGCAGTTTTTGTAAATCGGTAATAGTATCCAGATCATAGGGCGATTGTTCCGTGCCGAAAGCTCCATCCAGGTCACTGCCGATGGCGATATGGTTGGCATTGCCTGCTATCTGGCATATATGATCGTAATTGTCTATCAGACTGTTTAAATCAATACCCCTCGCTTTTGGAATGGAAAGGCCCCTTATCCAGCCATCCGTTAACATCCAGGCATCCATTACCCCGCCAATCACAGACCCTCTTTCAATGAGTATCCTGATCTGATCGTCCGTAAGCTGCCGCTGGTTTTTTACGAGTGCCCTGCAATTATGATGACTCGCCCAAACGGGGCCCTTAAATATTTCCATTGCCTGGCTGAATCCCAGATCAGTTAAATGCGTCACATCTAAAATCATATGCAGAGAATCCATTTCCTTAAGCAGAGAAATTCCGTTTGCACTGAATCCTTCTTCAGTACCCGTACCGCTGGCATATCTTCCTTCACCATAGTGAGCGGGACCCAGGGCCCTCAATCCATAAGCATAAGCTTTTTCGAGATAGGAAAGATTAACAAGGGAGTCGGCACCTTCTAAACTTAAAATAAAACCAACTGGTTTATCGCTATCAGGAATTGAATCGTTTTCCCATTTTTTTATTTGTGCATCGAGAGAAGTGATTTCGCTTACCTGGACCATTTCACCCTCATTGACCATTGCCTGGTACCACGCAAGCTGGGCCTGTGTTTGGGCCCAAGCCTGTTCAGGTGAATGCCAGCCGGGGAGCGGACTGCCCTGCCTAACATATCTTGCAATTTGTGTAGCCACTACAAGACCAATTTTCCCATCTCGTAATGCAGGGAGAGAAACTGTATTTCTTGCACGGTCCGGCTTATCATTCATTCCTTTTTCACGTTCGCGTAAATCCACAACCGGTTGTTTCAGGTCGCGGTTCCATTCCATGGCATTCATAGCGAGATCGAGGTGTGCATCTATTATAAACATGTTTGCAAATTAGTATCTTCATTCGTAAACACCAGCTATGTCTTTTCTGATTTTGCTTATAGGGATTTTTTTACTGATTCTATTAACTACCTGGGCAAAATTAAACGCATTCCTCTCTTTTCTGCTGGTCTCCATGGGTATTGGTCTGGCTAATGGCATGTCCATAGATGCGGTTACCCATGCGGTTCAGACTGGCATGGGCGATCTGCTTGGCTCCTTGCTCGTAATACTTGTCATAGGAGCGATGCTCGGAAAACTGATTGCCGATTATGGCGCTGCACAAAGGATCGTTTCATCTTTTATGAAATGGTTTGGAAGAAAATACCTGGTATGGGCCCTTGTAATTACGGCTTTCATCGTTGGGATCCCGCTTTTCTACGGAATTGGATTTGTTCTGCTGGTGCCACTGATCATCACTCTTTCTTATAAATATGATATTCCTGCAGTTTATATAGGTCTTCCCATGCTCGCTTCTCTTTCTGTAACACATGGATTCCTTCCTCCGCATCCTTCTCCAGTAGCGCTCATTCAGCAATATCATGCCGACCTCGGGCTTACACTGCTCTATGGATTTATCGTTGCTATTCCTTCAATTTTAATTGCGGGGCCTTTATTCGCAACCACACTTAAAAAATACAATAGAAAACCATTGGCCACTTTTGCAGGTAGAACTATTCCCGATGATGAACTGCCAGGTATTGCAGATAGTTTTATAACTGCCCTCCTTCCGGTTATCCTTATTGGTACGGCTACTGTGCTTCGGTTAACCATGCCCGGAGATTCCTTTCCCGTTAAAGTTTTTAACATACTCGGAGATCCTTCCATTGCTTTATTACTTACTCTGGCTTTTGCCATCTACGCATTGGTTTTGAAAAGAGGTAAAAAATTCGAACCCTGTATGATCTCTATGGCGGATGCGGTGAAAGATATTTCACTGATCCTGCTTATTATCGCAGGAGCAGGCGCACTGAAACAGGTACTTACAGAAAGTGGAACGGCGGCGCAGCTGACCCATGTAATGGAAGGACAGCATCTTCATCCTATTCTTGCTGCCTGGATCATTGCGGCATTTATCCGCGTTTGCCTGGGATCAGCTACAGTAGCGGGACTCACTGCGGCGGGTATAATCGCTCCGATGATCGTCGGATCCCATATCAATCCCAGCCTGATCGTTCTATCGACAGGCGCAGGCAGTCTCTTTCTCTCGCATGTGAACGATTCGGGATTCTGGTTATTCAAGGAATACTTTAATTTGAGCGTAAAGGAAACACTCAAAACCTGGAGTGTGATGGAAACTATTATCTCGGTCGTCGGGCTCCTGACGGTCGGACTCATTTATCTTATCACCAATCATTAAATGTTACATATGTCTGCTGAAAAAAAAATCAAAAAACTCAATCTTGAATTGCCTCCTGCACCGACTCCTATCGGAGTATATATTCCCCTGCTGGTCGTCGGTAAAAACTGTTATGTATCCGGACATGGCCCTCTTCTGCCAGATAAAACACTTATTCGTGGCCGCATAGGACAGGATATGGATGCTGAACAGGGTAAACTGGCTGCGCGTCAGGTAGGACTGGCCATTCTTGCCACATTAAAATCTCATCTTGGAAGTCTAAACAAAGTAAAACGCGTAATCAAAGTACTGGGAATGGTGAATGCCGATCCTTCGTTCGAAAAACATCCTTATATCATAAACGGATGCAGTGAATTATTTGCCGAAGTTTGGGGAAAGGAAAATGGAATCGGCGTCAGAAGCGCAGTGGGCATGGGGAGTTTGCCGGATAATATTCCGGTGGAAATTGAGGCGATTTTTGAGCTTGACTGATTTGGAACTTATCAGAGTATGGGAGTATGGGAATATGGGAGTATGGGAATGAAATTAGAAATGAGTTATGATCAGGAAATATTTATAAGATGAAAGAAAGATTCTGGTATGAAGTTGACAATATAGACGAAATAGATTCGCCGGCTTTATTGATTTTTCCAGCAAGAGCAAAAGAAAACATTCATAAACTAACTGAAAAAATAAATATCGAAAACTTACGTCCACATGTAAAGACCAATAAGATCGCTGAGGTGTGCAGCTTGATGCTGGAATCAGGAATCAGAAAATTTAAAGCGGCAACTATATCTGAAGCTGAAATGCTGGCTATGGTCAAAGCACCGGATACACTGCTCGCCTATCCTGTATATGGCCCCAAAATAAAAAGGCTGATCAGTCTGATAAAAAAATACCCAGATACAAAATTTTCTTCCCTTGTTGACCGGAATGATAATGCACAAACTCTTTCCAAATTATTTATGGAAGCAGGTTTGACGGCTGATGTTTTTATAGATCTGAATGTTGGAATGAACCGTACCGGTATAGCACCTGAGAAAGCAATGAATCTGTACCGGGAAATTAATTCTCTTCCCTCCGTAAATGTTTTGGGATTGCATGCTTATGATGGACATCTCAAAGATCCAAACCTAAAAACCAGGACTGAAAATTGTAACAGGGCTTTTGCACCGGTGTTAGTATTAAAGAAAGAAATGGAAAAACTCGCCGGCCATCCGATGACGCTGATTGCAGGAGGATCACCGACCTGTTTTATTCATGGAGCTGCGGGTGAAAGGGAATGCAGTCCGGGCACATTTGTTTTCTGGGACAAAGGGAATAAAGAACAATTACCTGAGCAACCCTTCGAATGGGCAGCCATCCTTGTTTGCAGGGTGATATCCATTCCGGCACCAGATAAAATATGTGTTGACCTTGGTCATAAATCTGTTGCAGCTGAAAATCTTCAGCCACGTGTATTTTTTTTGAATGCACCGGAAGCCATTCCAACAGCTCAAAGTGAAGAACATCTTGTACTGGAAGTTCCTGATAGTTCAAAATTCAAAACCGGCGATGTGTTATATGGAGTACCCTGGCATGTTTGTCCCTCCGTTGCGCTATATGAAAAAGCTCATGTCGTAGAAAATAACCGGGTCACCGGATTCTGGAAAGTGGTGGCGCGGAATCGCGAAATCACCATTTAAGCTTAAAGCTTAAAGCCTAAAGCCTAAAGCAAGTGTGATAGTGTGGTAATGTGGAAGCGTCAACATTAATAATTAATAATTGATAATCAATAATTATCTACTGATTCCCATTTAATTTCAGGATTGAAATATTTAAATAAAAGTGCCGATAATTTTCTTGTGAGAACCCATGCTTCGTTATTATGTTCCCAACTTTGATCGGTATTGTTTTTCGTAAATATGCTGAAGATATAAGGATGTGGAGCATTTACATATAAAACTTCATTCCGGCATTCATCCAGGGCGCCGCTTTTTGAAGCCTTAAAAACATCCGGTGGAATTTGTGATATAGCATTTTCATCCCAATACTCCCTGCCCAGAGTTCTTATCATGCGATCGCAAGCCCGCTTACTCAGAATTTTTCCCTCATCAATTTGTTCCATAAGTCGGGCCATTTCACGTGGAGTAGTTTGTCCCCATCCATAGATCGCCCTGTTTTGTTCCCTTCCGGGCGTACGACTATTAACACGCGTGTACAAATATCCAAGACTATCCATGATCTGATTTATCTGTATTCCACCACCCGCCAGCCCTTGCAATAAAAGACTGGCTGTATTATCGCTCAGCGAGATAGACAATAGCATTAGTTTACTCAACTGAATTTTTTCGTCCGGTTTGAATGAAGCCAGTATATCTTCTCCATGGTCATAGTTCAGCGTATCTTCATAAGTAATCACCTGATGAAATGCAAGTTCCTTCAGCTCAATTTTTCTCATAATTCCGATCATGATCGGAATCTTTACAATGCTTGCGGTAGGGAAAATAGTATCTGCATTGAAATAAGCAATACGATCTTTTTTCAGATCATGAACATAGATACCCACCGTTCCATGAAAACCTTTCACCAAATCATTGATCTGCCCCTGGAGATCCTTATCCGTTTTTTGTGCACAGGCATTTAAAAAAACAAAAAGTAAAAGGAAACTGAATAATTTTCTCATCAGAATAATTTTTGAGATACACAAAAATAGGGTTTGCCGAATTAGTAAACTGTTTTTGATTACAATAAAGAATGCCACAACTGATTTAACTTAGAGCCATTATTTTAGAGGACCATGCAAAAATTAATGGAAAAACAAATTATCGTACCTGGTTCTACTTCGGCATTAACGGCTACTGTATATCCGATTCTACTGATGATCAGTTTTTCACATCTGCTGAATGATACAATTCAATCGCTGATACCAGCTATTTATCCGATTGTAAAAACTAATTTTCATTTGAATTTTTCACAGATTGGTCTGATAACACTCACGTTCCAACTCGCAGCTTCTTTACTGCAACCCCTGGTTGGGATGTACACAGATCGACGTCCCAAACCATTCTCTCTTGCAACAAGCATGGTATTTTCATTGATCGGTTTGATTTCTATGTCGCTGGCTGGAAATTTTCATGTCCTATTAATTTCTGTTGCCCTGATTGGAATTGGTTCATCCATTTTTCATCCGGAAGCATCAAAAGTTGCTTATATGGCTTCAGGAGGAAAAAGGGGGCTTGCTCAATCCATATTCCAGGTGGGTGGAAACGCAGGATCGTCACTGGGGCCATTGCTCGCTGCATTGATCATTGTTCCCCTGGGACAAACCAGTATCGGATGGTTTTCCATCCTTCCGATGATCGCACTGATGGTATTGATTTTTGTTGGGCGCTGGTACAAACTAAATCTGAATGCCTATAAAACAAAAATTCAAAAAACAGATAAGGACAATCTGCATATTTCAAAAAGAAAGATCTTTTTTTCCATTCTGATACTTATTGTCCTGATCTTTTCAAAATATTTCTACCTGGCTTCCATGGTAAGCTACCTGACTTTTTACATGATAGAAAAGTTTCACGTATCTGTTCAGCATGCTCAGATTTCACTTTTTATTTTTGCTTTCGCAGTTGCTGCCGGCACATTACTGGGTGGTCCTTTGGGCGACCGGTTCGGAAGAAAATATGTGATCTGGTTTTCAATATTAGGCGTTGCACCCTTTACACTTTTACTACCTCACGCAAATCTTTTCTGGACGGTTATTCTGACAGTAATCATTGGTGTCGTGCTCGCATCTGCTTTTTCCGCCATCCTGGTATATGCACAGGAATTAATGCCAGGTAAGATCGGACTGATCTCCGGACTCTTCTTTGGTTTTGCTTTTGGAATGGGCGGGCTCGGTTCCGCTTTACTTGGCATATTGGCGGATCATAAAGGAATAATTTATGTTTATCAGGTATGCGCTTTCCTTCCACTGATTGGATTGCTTACTGGATTCCTCCCGAATATTGGTGGGAGAAAACGCCTCAAATCCTTATAAGGCTGATTGGTTATTTTTTCACTGTAAAAAAAACCACGTGGCTTCCAGGCACACCGGAATTCGAAATGCCCTGCACAACCAGCGCATATTTGCCGGGAAGATCTGATGTATAAAAGCTAAGCTGCTTTTCTCCGTCTGCACCCGATTTTATTTCCGGGGACCAGTATAATAAGGATCTGAAATCCGGCATACGACTGTTAAACTGTTCCTCCGTTTCATATTTCGGAGAATAGAATTCCCTTGCTTCAGGAATACCAGGATAATCAAGAACCAGGGCATGCGGGTCAAGAACTATTCCATCCAGATCCCCTTGGTATGTAATCAGATTTATTATTCCTGGATAAGTCTGATATCCAATGGCATATTGTCTGTTAATCAAATCGAGACGTTTGATTTTTAAAGGATCCTGCTGAATTAATTCATTCGTATAAAAAAATGGAACGCCATCTATCAATATCAACGGCTCATCCGGGAAAAATCTTTTGATAGGATTATTGACAAGAAATATTTGAAAATTATCACCCCGCCGGTTTACTTTCATGGAACGTACATACTCTCTAAGCACTTCTTCCATCGTCTGAAAACGGGTATAATCGTCCAGAATGTACTTTTCATCCGGAACCACATAAAAGGTATTGGAATCCACACTTTGCATATTGAATTTGCTGAGCCTGGTTCCGTTGTAAACATGCCTTACCTGTTCATGGATGCTCTGATACAACAGGGTGGGTGAATTTATATTTGGAATTGGAAATTCCGGTAAAAGTCCTGGTGCAAAATTTTGTGAGAAGGGACTTGAAATTTCGATATGAGAAGCACTATCTTCTTTTGGATTTGTTTGAACAACTAGTTCCTGTGTCCCGTAGAAGCCTGTTACTTCAAATTTTACCCGTCCGGTCCCATCACTTAGTGTGGGGCGATATTGTGTTCTCGTTGAAGGAACAGATAAATAAACGCCCTCATATGGTACGCCCTGGCCGGTTTTATTGTTCACCAGCTTGCCGGTAATAATATGACCGTCAAATTCGGGAGAAAATTCTACCGCTAAAGATTTATGCTGAACAATATCTTTCCAGTTAAACCGCCTCCATCCATGAGTTAACATAAGATTTTCCATATCCTGTTCCCTGGATTTTCCGTTATCCTCGAAATAAAATGCAGGCGATTCAATCGCACCAAGTTCTGACGACAGGTACAGATAATTACGGATATTGGTTTCATCAATATCCTGCAATGAATCAAGTCTGTAAACCGCCAAAGACATGTCTGCACTTACCGGACTTCCCTGCTGATCTTTTGAAGTAAGGTTTAAACTTATTTTTTCCCGGATACCATAGTCAGGATTAGTAGCTGCAGATATCAATAATTTATTTTCAGGAAATTTAAAATATAAACGTTCACAAACGGGCTGGCCATCTCTGTTGAATACAGTGAATTGCGAAATTCCGTCTTCCAATTCGCCTGAATCAACAGCAAAAGAAAAACTATGGCCGGACAGTCTTCCTGATTTTGCCGGCAAAATGCTACGCTGACCATGTACAACCAGGTAGATATCTTCATCTTCCATATCCTCAGATACACGAACATTTAATGTGACCTGTGAAGAGTGGTTTTTTGAAAGGCTGATAACATAACCGCTTGCATAGGCTGCAGGGAGTTCTTTTGTAATGGTTTCGCCTTGCGGGAAACGGATGAGCGCTTTGTAGGACTGTCCGGTAGCAGGCGTAAATATAAAATTGCCTAATCCCATATGCAAAGGTTGAAACTTCAGAATGGTATCACCGTTCTGATTCATCAGCAGGCCTTCACATTCAAGACCCCTTCCATATGCGTCTGTTATGCGAAAACCTACTTTCGATTCAATCTGCCGGACAAGATTGCCGCCTTCAGGGAAAAATTGTATGTCATATTTTTTTATTTTTCTAAATGTAGAATCAGGTTGCAGGTTTTTCGTGTTTATAATCCGGATGGGTTTTTCAAAATAATACTCCGGATCGAAATTCTTCATCCAGCTTGTATAGGCTCTTAGCCTGTATGTGCCTGAAGGAATGTTAATCGGGATAATTATGGAGCCATTTGACTCACCCGGTTTTAGTGATACTTTTTGCTGTAACATGGGCCGGTTATTTCGGTCCAGGATTTCGACATATGCGATTTTACTTAGGTTTGCCGGGGAATTATTAAATGCATCTACATAATAAATACGGAACCAGCATATCTCCCTGGATATGTAAGAGTCTTTATCGGTATGAACAAAAAGTTTTTCCTGAAAAAATTCGTTACGGTATTGATTGTAGTTGTTCAACAGGTTCTTTCCTACAAGCATATTCTGCGAAAAGGCAGATGGTAAAATAAGTATGAGTTCCAGGAAAAGGTAAAACACGATCCTGGTACCAGCACTTTGTTTTTCTATATAAAACTTTTTCTTCATTTTAAATTTGAAACGCTTACATAATTATTGCCAGAAATCAGGTTTAACAAGTGTTCCTCCCTTTAACCGGCAATCAATACATTCCGGAACTGAAAATGTTACTCTACACGGAAAACCCATACAATATATGTAGGCGTTTGGAATATAAGTTCCGGCATTGAAATAAGTGGCCAATGACGACGGATCCAGGCCGATGGTATCCAGTGCGCAAGATTCATAACCACTGTACACTATTGTAGGCGGTATTTGGCTTCTGTTTATAAACATCCTTTTTTCAGTTTCCGTTGAGGTTCCGATAAATCCGATCACCAATTCCGTAGGATCCGCTGAATTATGAATATTGCCACCTGTTTCAGATGGCAGTGCATCAAAAATAGATCCGAGTGCCTCTGTGTTTCTTTGGACCTTCTGAACCCATTCATACCAGTTCTGTGAAAGCACAGTCTGTTTAACCAGTATACTGTACTCGTCGATCAGTTTATCTGTATTATCATATGGCACAAGTGCAACCGGATATTCATAAATAACATTGGAACTTAATTTTTCAGTGCTGGCAATATTAATCGTAGTTGAAGCATCCGAACGCCAGCAAGTGTAAAGCAGTTCACTATCTGTTCTTAATGCGAGGCCACCTGCGACGTATTTAAGTGTTGATTCATATATTGAAGTATATTTCCAAGTTTCATCATAGGACCATTGATAATATCCCGGCTGGACCAACGGATTATGTGTGGTAACATAAATGGTAACTCCATTGGAGGCTGCTGTCCAGCTAAGCGAATCGATCGGCGGTGATACATTAACAGTTGATAAATCAGATAAGTAATCTTTTCCATTATTGGTTTTGATATGAAGCCTGTATTGCTGTGTTGGATCCAGATTCAAACCAGTATCGGAATAATTGCCGGTAGTCAATTCAGACAAAGGGATACTCATGCCATTTGTAGATTGAATTTCAACCTGAGCCCCGGATTCTGGAATTAAGACAGGTGAATCCAATCCTGTGGATCTGGACATCTGGATAGATGTAGTTCCCGTAATGTTGATGAATCCTTCAACAACGAGGAAACCTGTAGCCTGTCCTTTTATATTCGCTACATATTTATCCGTACATGCCCCCAGAACAAACAACATCAAAACCCAATGTTTCATTTTCATCAGATTCAATTAAAATCTTACATTAAAATTTATAAAAGGAATCGCACTTCCAAATATCGAAAGCTGATATCCGTTTAATGCCCCGTTTTGAGAGACATAATAAACCGAATAAGGGTTGTGTCTTCCAAAAACATTGTAAACTCCGATCGTCCAGGAGTTATGAAACTTCTGGTGAACTTTGTGATTCCCGTCTATATTCATCGAAAAATCAGTCCGGTAATAATCTGGTATGCGATATGCGTTCCTGTCAGAATACAAAGTCCGGAACGAATTATAATAAAAATAAGATCCCGTGGGTAATGTAATGGGGCGGCCAGTTGTGTAAGTACTGTTCAGAGAAATACTAAACCGGTGATTCACCCTGTAATTTGCCACCATGGTGGCTGAATTTGGCTGATCATAATTCGAAGGATAATAATTACCATTGTTTATAATCTCTCCTGCATAAGGATCTGCCTGTTTCAATTCTACTCTTGAATAAGTATAACTCAGCCAGCCATTCAGTTTGCCTGTTGCCTTTTTGATAAGAAACTCTATGCCATAAGCCCGGCCATTGGTATTGATTACATCCGTTTCAATATGATGATTCATAAGCAGCACTGCCCCGCTTTTATAATCGAGAATATGTTCCATAGTTTTATAATAAACTTCTACTGAGGTTTCAATGGTATTATTCTTTAAATTTTTATAGAAGCCCAGAGAGTACTGATTTCCCCACTCGGGAACGATATTTGGATCACTGAGTTTCCAGATATCTGTAGGTGAGATGGCAGTCGTATTCGACAATACATGTATATACTGGCGTTCGGTATTATAACTTGCCTTCATTGAGAAATTGTCTGTAAACTCATACCTCAATGAAAGGCGATATTCCGGACCTGAATATGTTTTTATAAACTGATTGGCACCATATGTTTTTACATCGACCACATTATCCGGCGATTTTGGAACATCGGGTGGATACTGATTGACTGACTGAGGACCAAGGTAATTGTAAACTGAAAATCTGATACCGGCTTCAACCACAAATTGAGGAGTAATGGTGAATTTATCACTGAGATAAACTGCGCTTTCCAATGCCTGTTCCTTTTCTACCGTATCTGCTGCTACCAATGATTCTTTTCCAATTGGCGTATACGTGCCAGGCTGCAGCACATAATACATTGAGTTAAGTCCGAATTCCAGGGAATGTTTGGGACTAAGGAAATAATAAAACTGCGCTTTAAGATAAGATTGATTTATTCCAAAAGCTAGTTTAAAAGCATTCACCGGATTTGCCGTGCTGCTTATATCATAATTGTATTTGTCATATCCAGTAATAAATACCCCGTATAATTTATCAGTGAAAGAATGTTTCCATTTCAGCGATAGATTCATATTGCCATACCCATAAGTAGTGTCGCTGTTCAGGTTGAATTTGTCACCGCTGGTATAGGCTGTCAGGTATAGATTATTATTCTTGTCGATCTGGTGACTTACATTCAGATTCAGATCATAAAATGAAGCATTGCTATTTTTATATTGTTCCGGCAGGAGGCCCAGAAGCCAATTAGCATAGGTAGTTCTTCCAGCAATAATAAATGAGGTTTTATCTTTAACGATTGGTCCTTCAAATTCAAGCCTGCTCGTTACCAGGCCTATTCCGGCATTGCCTTCAAATTCCTTTTTATTTCCTTCTCTGGCGGTAATATCCAGCACTGATGATAACCTTCCTCCATATCTGGCCGGAATACTGCTTTTATATAATTCCACACTTTTAACCACATCAGGGTTAAAGGCTGAAAAGAAACCAAAAAAATGAGAAGGGTTATATATTGTCGCGTCATTAAAAAGGATCAGGTTCTGGTCGGCTGACCCTCCTCTTACATTTAATCCTGTACTTGCTTCACCTACTGACTTCACGCCCGGAAGAGTCAGCAATACGCGTAAAAGATCAGCCTCACCAAAAACAACCGGTACCTGTTTGAGGGTTTTGATATCCATTTTCTGTACTCCCATCGTGACGCCCCGGATATTGCTCAATTTTTCTGCAGAGACGATAACATTCTTCAGCATCATAACCTGGCCCTGTAAATCAATATTCATTTTACCATCGCCCGACAAAAGGATCTGCCGGCGTGTATCCTTCATTCCTATACTTTGAATATTAAGAATGTGGCGTCCTTTCGTTAATGAAATTGCATAATAACCATATTGATCTGAAGCAACACCAACCCGGGGTTTATCTGTATATATGGATGCACCCGCAATCGACTCCCCGGTTTTTGCATCCCGCACATAACCTGTAATCAGTGCATTCGGTGAGCCATTATTGGCTGAATTTACCCCGATCTGGTAGAGTTTATTTTCGAGGGCAGCGATTTGTGTTTTAGTATTCTGATTTTGATCCTCCTCTATCTCCACGTGATAAGCCCGGTGTTTCCCTTTTAAAGAATCCAGGGTAGCTGTGAGATTTGTTTGGATAAGTGCTTCTTTAGTCAGAAAAACCTCATCATGAGGACCAATGGCATAATTAAAACTTGTACTGGCAAAAGCACGGTCCAGAACGGTACTCAGAGGTTCCCTGTTAACTGAAAAATTGAATTTAAGACTGTCAAATAAAGAAATATCATAGTAAAAAAAATAGTCGGTCTGCGATTCTATTTCTTCCACCAGCTCCTGGATAGGTGCATCATGAAAAGTTACAGTAATAAGGTTCTGTGCATTTTTTTGTGCATGTAATCCCGTACTTAAACAACCCAGTAAAATAACCAGGAGCAAACACCTGCCAGAATATCCCATAATTTCAGTTAGCAATTTTGTCGAAATAATCCGCCACCTGGGTGAGTGCATTATCCTTGTCATCCTTTAAATCCAGATCGTTCTTCCTGATAAACTTTTGTATATCTTTCTTGTGATCGTACATGATTTTCAGTAATTCACGTTTTGAATTTACAGTAACATAAGAATTCAATCTCCAGATATAATAATCATTGGTTTCATCCATATACCGCCTCAGACCCTCTGAAACTGTCAGGATTTCCCTTACCTTTTTAGTAGTGTATTTCAACAGTTTTGACTTCCCCGAATAAAGAATCTCATAGAATCCTTCTGAAGGAAGGCCTTTGTCAAGACTGTCTAAATACATATAAATAAAACGATGGCCTGCAAGCGTGAAAGAGCTGACTCTTTCATTAACCAATTTTAATTGGTACGCCTGATCCATCACAACCAGGTATTGACGATAATCCTCGTAAAAAATGGAAAGGTTCGGATATGGTATATTATCGTATACTACCGACCCTTTGGTTGCCTTGTTGGTAAGAAAATATGCGCTTCCTTTCTGAAATGTTAAATCAAAGCCCGGATAAAGGCTCCCATTAAAAAGCCGGGACTGATCTCCTACCTGATCGAAATATAAGGATGTGGTATGCGCAATGGCTGACTGGTAAAAAATACTATCTTCCTGTCGGGATTGAGCAGAGGCCGGGATAGTAAAATACAAAACGGTAAGCAAGAGTAAAGCAGGCAATCCAAATTTCATTTCAATTCGTTGATTTGAAACACAGCTTACCTCTCAGGACATGCATCATAGGGTTATTGCTGCTTCCAATTAATAATCAAGGCAATATACAGATTTTTTATATATAAATTTTAAAAATGAAAACACAAAGGGTTTTTATAACGGTCATGGGCATATGTTTAATTTGTTTTTATTCTTTATCCGGAATAGCTCAAAATAAAATCCATGATTTCCGGGTTATCGCATTTTATACAGGCAGAGCAGACCTCGCACATATAAGTTTTTTACATGAAGCCAATCGATGGTTTCCTAAAATGGCAGCGGCAAATCATTTTACTTACGATTCAACAAATGACTGGAATAATCTGAACGAAAAATTTCTTTCACAATACCAGGTTGTTATTTTCCTGGACTCCAGGCCAGACAGCCCCGCACAAAGGAAAGCCTTTGAAGAATATATGAAGAAAGGCGGTGGCTGGATGGGATTTCATTTTGCAGGATTTGCACTTACACCCTCTGAATTTCCACAGAACTGGGACTGGTACCACAATGAATTCCTTGGCTCAGGTTCTTATGTCAGCAATACCTGGAGACCAACCCCTGCTGTACTCCGCGTATTAGATAAAAATCATCCGGTTACAAAAAATCTGCCGGA
>Ga0207113_1043_pt1 | contig 30484 bp, 30 predicted proteins | sample Alteio_BWMinHeat_69_FD_153559 | JGI IMG/M metagenome (GOLD analysis project Ga0207113, IMG submission 153559) | Enriched cells from forest soil in Barre Woods Harvard Forest LTER site, Petersham, Massachusetts, United States -... | ecosystem: Environmental > Terrestrial > Soil > Temperate forest >... | reverse complement strand
ATTATTTCAGCCAATGGCCTTAAAGAAAATAAATATTCAGATGAATTAATTAATAATGTGATTACGCAAGATAAATTGTTTGATAAAAAGGATTTGTAATGCTCACCTACCTCATCCGTCGCATCCTCTACGCCATTCCGATTTTAATCGGCGTCAACATTATTACCTTTACTTTATTTTTTATGGTGAATTCGCCCGATGATATGGCGCGCATGCATTTGGGACAAAAACACGTTACTGCCGATGCGATTCAACAATGGAAAATAAAAACAGGTTATGACAAACCGCTTTTTATAAATAAAAATCAATCAGGAATAAAAAAAATAACGGATACATTATTTTTTACCAAATCTGCGGAATTATTTACGTTTCATTTTGGCGAATCGGATCAAGGGCGCAATATCAATCATGATATTGGTGAACGCATGTGGCCAAGCCTCGCATTAGCCATTCCTACTTTATTCGTGGGATTAGCGATTAATATTACGTATGCATTATTAATTGCCTTATTTCGCGGCAGTTATTTCGACCGTTTTTCCATGGTTGTTTGCGTTGTCATGATGTCCGTGTCAGGATTATTTTATATTATTGTCGGGCAATTTTTATTGGCAAAATTATTAAATTTACTACCCATTTCAGGATATCATCACGGTTGGAGCGCGATTAAATTTTTAATTTTACCGGTGATTGTTGGGATGATCAGTGGGATTGGTGCGGGCACGCGTTGGTATCGCACTATTTTTCTCGAAGAAATAAACAAAGAGTATGTGCGCACGGCACGTTCAAAAGGCTTATCAGAATTAATTGTTTTATTTAAGCACGTATTAAAAAATGCTTTAATTCCCATATTAACAGGCGTTGTTGTTATCATTCCAACATTATTTATGGGCAGTTTAATCATGGAATCCTTTTTTGGTATTCCTGGTTTGGGCAGTTACACTATTGATGCCATTCAACAACAAGATTTTGATATTGTGCGTGTGATGGTTTTTTTGGGAACGGTTTTTTATATTGTGGGATTAATAGCGACGGATGTATCCTATACATTAGTTGATCCGAGGGTAAGGTTAGTGTGAGTGTGGGTGTGAGTGTGAGTGTGGGTGTGGGTGTGAGTGTGAGAAAATATTAAATCAACAGCTTGAAACTTAAAATCTAAAACTTAAATAATAAGATACAAAGTAATAAACTGCACTTCAGACACTCACACTCACACTCACACCCACACTCACACTTCTTAAAACATGCCCTGAAACATGAGGTGAATCCATAAAATGCGACCCGATTTTTTACCGAGTGACTATATTATTTGGTGCCTATTTTTCCTGTGCATTATCGCAGCGCTCTGGATTCGCACACAACCGCATTATCGCGAACCATGGAAACAAGTATTTCGACAAAAAATCGCGGTGATCGCGTGTGTTGTATTGTGTATTTATACCGTGATTGGATTATTAGATTCCATTCATTTTGATATTTTAAATCAACAAAAAAGTGTGTTGGATTTATTAATCGGTCATTTAAATGCACACGATGAAACCACGTACACAAAACCTTTTTCAACACAACACTGGCATATTTTTGGCACGAATAAAATCGGTCAAGATATGTTTTATGAAACGATTAAAAGTATTCGAACCGGTTTATTAATTGGCACGCTCACCACGATCTTTATGTTGCCCTTTGCATTATTTTTTGGAACGATCGCGGGATATTTTGGTGGATTTGTTGATGATATGATTCAATATGTGTATACCACTTTAAGCTCTATTCCCGGCGTATTATTCATTACGGCAATGGTGTTGGTGATGCAAGTTTATATCTCCAATCATCCGAATTTATTTCCGACCATTGCTGATCGTGCTGATGCTCGATTGCTGACTTTATGCTGTATTTTAGGCATTACAAGTTGGGCAAGCTTATGCAGATTATTGCGCGCAGAAACTTTAAAATTACGCGAACAAGATTTTGTAACGGCCTCTATTGCCATGGGCGCGCGACGCATGCCCATTATTTTTCGCCATATTTTTCCGAATGTCATGCATATTATTATTATCACCGTTGTTTTAGATTTTAGTGGATTGGTATTGGCGGAAGCAATTTTATCGTATGTCGGCGTCGGTGTTGATCCCACAACGCCGAGCTGGGGAAATATGATTAATACGTCACGCCTCGAATTGGCGCGCGAGCCGATGGTGTGGTGGCCATTATTAGCAGCATTAATTTTTATGTTTTTTTTAGTATTGAGCGCGAATTTATTTGCGGATTCTGTCAGAGATGCGTTTGATCCGAAGTTGCGGGAGATGTAAAACACATCGTTATACTGTAGCACTTCCACAATCCTCTGATATACTTCCAAAAACTAAATTTATTTTTCAGGAGGAAAATATGTCGACTGATACAACGGGTAGCACACCAGAAACTGGGGGATCTGTTTTTACCAACTTCTTTTCTTTTTTAATGACCAATAAAACTTCTCTTGCGATCGGCACAACAGCTCTCGCTGTATTAGCGGGATTTTATTTGTGGAAAAAATATTATGGAAATGAAAAGAAAAAACCTAACTTCGAAAGTCCAGTAAAATTGTTTGCTGGGAAAGCAAGCGGTGATATTAGAGTTACCACTGTGCAACCGACAGATCAATCTGCTAACCTACCATCTCTAACAAGCCCAGCAAAAAATCCAAGTGGGACTTTTGCTTACCCTCCAAAAAACTCTGAAGATGATTTCGTTGTGGTGTCGAGCCCAGCTTTTGCTGAGCCAGCCAAATCATAGATATAAGCTGACAAATAAAAAGGGGATGGCAAAAAATCACATCGAACGAGCGGAGGAAAGATGACGAAAATCATGTTAAATCCCTACACACTCGCCAAATCCCCTTTCTTCTCCAACCACTCCTTACGATCAGAAGCGCGTTTTTTAGCAAGCAACATATCCATTATATTTTCTTCTTTCGAATGATCATGCAGCGTTAATTGCACTAATCGACGCGTGTCGGGACTCATGGTTGTTTCGCGCAATTGCAGCGGATTCATTTCGCCCAATCCTTTAAATCGTTGAATATTCACTTTGCCTTTTAATCCTTCCGCTTGAATACGATTGAGCGTTCCTTCTTTTTCATCATCATCTAATGCGTAAAAAATACTTTTACCCACATCAATGCGATACAAAGGCGGCATGGCGACATGCACATGTCCTGCTTTTACCAAGGGTCGAAAATGTTTTAAAAATAATGCGCATAATAAAGTGGCGATGTGCGCACCATCCGAATCGGCATCCGCTAAAATACAAACTTTTCCATAACGCAATGAAGACAAATCATCAGAGCCAGGATCAACCCCAATCGCCACCGCAATATCATGCACTTCAGTGGATGCTAACACTTCTTCTGAAGACACTTCCCACGTGTTTAAAATTTTTCCGCGCAGCGGCATAACCGCTTGAAAGGTGCGATCGCGCGCTTGTTTTGCAGAACCGCCCGCGGAATCTCCTTCCACTAAAAATAATTCTGAGCGGGTTGAATCTTGTGTTGAGCAATCCGTTAATTTTCCCGGCAAAGCAGGGCCTGAAGTCACTTTTTTACGTGTGACCAATTTTTCCGAACGCATCCGGTTTTGCGCATTGGTAATAAATAATTCTATTAATTGTTTTCCCACTTCGACATTTTGATTGAGCCACAAACTCAACGCATCTTTTACAACGCCTGTCACAAAAACGGCCGCTTGACGCGCTGTTAATCGCTCTTTTGTTTGCCCTGCAAATTGTGCGTGCTGCAATTTTATCGACAAAATATAACGACATTGTTCCCAAATATCTTCTGCGGTTAATTTAATACCACGCGATAATAATTTATGCATCTCACAAAATTCACGCACCGCTTCTAAAATACCCGCGCGTAAACCATTCACGTGTGTGCCGCCTTGTATGGTCGGAATTAAATTGACATAACTTTCAGCAACACCGACTTCACCATTAGGCAACCAGGTTAACGCCCAATCCACTGTTTCACTGTCACCTGTAAAATGCCCCATAAAAGGTTCAATCGGTAACGATTCACATTTCTGCAAGCTATCTAATAAATAAGATTTCAAACCATCTTCATAGTGCCATGATAATTTTTCATCTTTTTTTTCATCGTAAAAATTAACGGTTAAACCCGGACATAAAACTGCCTTGGCACGCAAGGTGGCTAACAAGGTTGGTAATACAAATTTCGCTGCATCAAAATATTTTTCATCGGGCCAAAAACGAATGGAAGTTCCTGATGCTTGTTTTTCACACTTACCAACCGCTTTTAATTTTCCTTGTGATTCACCGTCTTTAAATACCATTTCATAAATGTCACCATTTTTTTTCACACGGGCGATTAATTGTTTTGATAAAGCATTCACAACAGAAATACCAACGCCGTGCAAACCACCAGAAAATTCATAGGTTTTTTTCGAAAATTTCGCCCCGGAATGCAAACGCGTTAAAATTAATTCAACGCCCGAGACTTTATGTTCAGAATGGATATCCACTGGCATACCACGACCATCGTCCGTGACGTTCAACGAACCATCTTTATAGAGCGTGACATCGATTTGTTTCGCATGACCTGCAATCGCTTCATCGACACTATTATCAACGACTTCGTGCGCCAAATGATTGGGATGTGAAGTATCGGTGTACATGCCTGGGTTGCGCCGTACGGGATCTAATCCCGTCAACACTTCAATTGCTTCTGCTGTGTAAGCATCGCCCCGTTTTGTCATCATTGAATTCTCCTAACCAATAAAGTACGCTACAACCCGATATTAAACAGGTCATTAAATTTAATCATATAATTTGGTGTGCATGCGATTTATTTACACGCTTATTCATTATTTGGCAATGCCTTTCGTGCTGATCCGATTGCTATGGCGATCGCGTCATACGGCAGGATATCGCAAACGGTGGAGCGAACGCTTTGGATATATTACCTCTTTTTCAGAAGGAAATAGCATTTGGATTCATGCTGTTTCTGTCGGCGAAACCATCGCGGCCATTCCCCTGGTTCAATCATTGATTAAACAATATTCTCCACAATTCCATATCATTGTAACAACGACAACACCCACGGGTTCAGAGCTCGTCACCAAACATTTGCAAAATCAAGTGACTCACGTGTACGCCCCTTTTGATGTACCCAGTGCAGTGACCCGTTTTTTACGACGTTCTCGCGTAAAATTATGCATTATCATGGAAACAGAATTATGGCCCAATTTATTAATGATTTGTAAAAAACATGAAATCCCTATTATTTTAGCCAATGGGCGTTTGTCTGAGCAATCCAGTTTACGTTATCAATTAATTCCTGGTTTAACCAAAAAAATGTTAAGCACTTACCACACCGTCGCTGCACAAGGCGTATTAGACGGTGAACGTTATTTACAATTGGGTTTGGATCCAAAAAAATTAGTGATCACTGGTAATATCAAATTTGATTTGCAAATCCCAGAAGGATTAATTCAACAAGGAAAAATGTTGCGTCACGAAATTGGGGAAGAGCGTCGCGTATTGATTGCAGCGAGCACGCATGAAGGTGAAGAAAATATTATTCTCGATGCGTTTCAAAAAATTCGACAACACATTCCCAATTTATTTTTAATTGTAGCGCCCCGTCATAGCGATCGTTTTCAAAAGATTGCCGATTTGTGTCGCCAATCAAAATTTCAAGTCATCACGCGATCGCAACAAAAGCCCATCGAAAAAAACACCGATATTTTATTAGTGGATACCATTGGCGAATTACTGATGATTTATGCATGTGCTGATATTGCTTTTGTGGGTGGCAGCTTAGTGTCTGTTGGTGGACATAATCTGATTGAACCAGCCGCGTTAGGTTTACCCATTTTAACGGGGCCTAATTTACATAATTTTACTGAAATCAGTAAATTATTACAAAATGCCGGTGCTGCACAAATTGTTACTGATAGCACCAGCGTTGCTGACGCCGTGATTGCGCTCTGTTCCGCAAAAGAATTGCGCGAGAAAATCGGTAAATGCGCGCAAGAAACGATCGAAGCCAATCGAGGCGCGTTGGAAAAACATTTGGAGTGTATTGAGAGGTGTTTGGAGCAGGGGTGAGTGTGAGAAAATTAATTGGATGGCATAGTAGATCATCGCATCTGTGAAGAGATTGAAGTGTGTTGCACTGGATGTATTGAGCGCTGGTGACATAGTTTAGAAGTGCTTGCGTTAGCAAGTACGAAAGAAAATATGTAGAGGGTTGCTTCTGCTTTCGCATTCCCTGACGCGAAAGCTTCTAAGCACTATCACTAGCGCATCATTCCTCAATGTTTAAAATTCTAGCGAAACAGATGCAGTACGCCATCCAATTAATTTTCTCACACTCACACTCACACCTCTACAGGATCAACATCCAAAATCCATCTTAACCCAGAAACTTTCTTTTGATTTTCCATGGATTCCAAAAATCCTGACACCGCTTTTTTTATTTCCGATCGCTGTATCGATTGCAAAATTAATTGCAGTCGAAATACACCGGCCTTTTTTTCCAGGGTAGATGGGAAAGGTCCCATGATTTCAATTTGATTGGAGTGACGCAATATTGTTTTTTTAGCCTGTTCTAAAAATACGGTCAGATGATTTTTATTTTTCGATTCGGCGCGCAGTAAAATCATATTGATAAAGGGTGGTAATTTTGCTTGTAATCGCTCACTTAAAATTTCCTTGGCAAATTCCAAATAATTCGTATCAAATAATTTTTTTAATAAAGGATGGTTGGGATGATGGGTTTGCACAAACACTTCGCCTCGTTTTTCAGCACGACCTGCACGTCCTGCAACTTGAATCAAGGATTGACCCAAGCGTTCAATCGCACGAAAATCACTGGAAAATAAGGCATGATCGACATCAATTGCCGCAACCAAAGTCACGTTTTCAAAATGATGTCCTTTGACGAGCATTTGCGTGCCAATTAATATATCTACTTCTTGATTGTTAACTTTTAGTAAAATTGCTTCGAGCGCTGAAAAATTTTTGACACTATCGCGATCAACCCGGCATACTTTTTTATCTGGAAATAATGCGCTTAATGTTTCTTCCAGTTGCTCTGTTCCCAATCCTAATGCGATCAATTCACTTTGTTTGCATGACGTACAAACTCGTATCCAGGATGACCGATATCCACAATGATGACAGAGCAATTGTTTTGGATTGTCGTGTGCCGTTAATCTCGCATCACAATGCGGACAAATGACTGAATAACCACAATGATGACACAGTAAAACGGGCGCATAACCGCGACGATTTAAAAATAATAAAATTTGATTGTTTTGATTTAAATGCTTTTGCATCACGTCAATTAACGCGGGACTTAATCCTTGTTGTAATTTTTCACCGCACACATTGTGTAATGTAATCGGTGGTAACGAGGCATTGCCTGCGCGCTCGGATAATGTAAGCAAGCTATATTTTTGTTGAGTGACATTGTTGATACTTTCTAATGACGGCGTTGCCGAGCCTAAAACAACCGGAATTTCCGATAATTTTGCACGCATCACCGCAACATCGCGCGCGGAATACCGAAAACCGCTTTGCTGTTTAAACGATATATCATGTTCTTCATCAACAATAATAATGCCGCAATTTTTTAAAGGTGCAAACACCGCAGAACGCGTGCCAATCACAATGCACGGTGCATTTTTTTCTGCTTGCAACCAGGCTTTACAACGTTTCACATCCGTTAATCCCGAATGCAATAGCAAAACGGGCACCTGAAATCGTGCTTCAAATCGCGCAACGGTTTGCGGTGTTAAAGAAATTTCAGGAACCAATACCAATGCTTGCTTATTTTTTTTTAGCACTTCTGCAATCACACACAAATAAATTTCTGTTTTTCCGCTACCAGTCACGCCGGCTAATAAAAAAGGCTGGAATTTTTCGGTTTGCGAAATGAGTGTGATCGCACTGTTTTGCTCTGATGTTAGTGTAAACGCAGGTGTTTCACGTTCAATCGCCCCACAACTCGCACTCACACTCGCACTCACGCTGCCATCACGAATTTTTTTCGGCAATGTCCCTAAAATCACATCGCCGAGTGGGTGCTGATAATAATCACTCGCCCAGTGATATAGGGATAATAATTTTTCATCTAAGAGTGGATTTTCATCAATCAGTGCAGCCACGGATTTTAATTTTTCAACGGGAAAATTCGATTTTTCTGCCAATCCCACAATCACACCAACCACTTCTCGACGACCAAACGGTATTTTCACACGTTGACCTGGTTGCCAAATAGTATGATTCTCGCCCGACAAATAATCGAACGTGCGACGCAAGGGCGTTGGGATAGCGATTTGTAGAATAGGTGTTTGATCCATAAGTTAAAGCTCAATGACCGAAAAAGACTACTGGGGAAACACCAAATCGCTTAGAGAGTTTTCGTATATGTTCTATCGTTAATTGCCGCTCGCCATTAAAAATTTTTGATACTAACGATTGACTACCAATTTCAGGCAAGTTACTTTGCGCCAGTCCGTGTTCTTCCATCAAAAATTTCAACACCTCAATCGGTGATAATTTTTCTGATAAATAATGTTTTGTTTCATATGATCGAATATTTGAAGCTACTATCTTCAAAAGACTTGTTGTTTCAGCATTACTATGTTGACGTGACCATTCCATTAGCTCATCAACAAAAATTAATAATTTTTCATATTCTGCTTCATTTCGAGGTACATGCGCATAGGGAAATACATGCTCCCAATGTTTTATAGTCTGTTGTACTGATTTCATACTCTACCTTTCCTCATCCTCTCTTCATTTTTTTTCATACTATATTCTGCATGTGTAAAAATAGATTTCATATTCACTACCATCGCTGGATAATCAATTTCAGTTATCAACCTGAATTTGTTTCCCCCAATATTAAATATTGTGTAACGATGATAAACATAATCTGCGCTTGGAAAAGTTCGTCGTAGTTCATTAAAACTACGATAATGCGTTTGAAGAATAATCTTCTCCCATGCAGACAATGGGTTTCTACTGGCAGGATGACTTCTTTCAAAAGTGACCACCATTTTTCTTCCAATCAGTATCATCGCCCATCCTCAGTTCCTTATTGTGCAGAGTATGACATAATGTCATAATTGTCAATAGGAACGTGAAATTCATCAATGCTTATGATAAGGTAACGAACTCAATCAGATCTAAAAGAGGACATTATGAGCAAATTCAGCACCAACGAATTCAAAAACGGTTTAAAAGTCATGATCGATCATGACCCATACAATATTTTAGAAAACGAATATGTCAAACCCGGCAAAGGCCAAGCGTTTAACCGCGTTAAATTACGCAATTTAAAAACAGGTCGCGTGCTGGAACGCACATTTAAATCAGGCGATGTGCTCGATGGTGCTGATGTCGTTGAATGTGATATGCAATATTTATACTGTGATGGCGAATTTTGGCATTTTATGAATCCCACTTCTTTCGAACAAATTTCTGCCAGTGCGACAGCGGTTGGTGACACAAAACAATGGCTGAAAGAACAAGATGTTTACATTATGACATTGTGGAACGGTGCACCACTGACGATTGAAGCACCGAACACAGTCACTTTAAAAATTACACAAACCGATCCTGGTATTCGTGGCGATACTGCAACCGGCGGCACCAAACCAGCAACATTAGAAACAGGCGCCGTTGTTCGCGTGCCTTTGTTTATCGAAGAAGGTGATGTGATTAAAGTGGATACGCGCAAGGGTGACTATTTATCGCGTATCAATAAAGCGTGAGCGAACTTCAGTAGCTCGTCCCGGTAGGACGAGCGCATTATAATATATGTTAAAAAATATTCATCTACGCGCAGAATTATACCAAAAAATCCGCCAGTTTTTTGCGAATAAAAATGTATTAGAGGTAGAAACACCTTTATTATGCAAACACACCGTCACCGATCCACACATAGAAAGTTTTGCAGTACCGGTTTCTAACACTCCCACCCACACTTACTTCCTACAAACCTCACCCGAATACGCCATGAAAAGATTACTCGCCGCCGGCAGCGGATCGATTTATCAGATCACCAAAGCCTTTCGCGTTGGCGAATCTGGTCATCAACACAATCCAGAATTCACCCTGCTCGAATGGTATCGAATTCATTTTAATCATCACGATTTAATGCGTGAAATTGATGAGTTTTTGCAATTTTCAATCGAAACAAAACCGGCAGAAAAAATTTCCTATCAAGATTTATTTTTAAACTATTTAAATATTAATCCATTTATCACTGACGTTAACTCACTGAAAAAATTAATTCATCAAAATAATATTGTTATCGACACGGAAAATATGGATTATGATACGGCATTACAAGTTTTATTATCGCATTTGATAGAACCGACTCTGGGCTTCGAAAAACCTTTATTTTTATATGATTTTCCACCATCGCAAGCTGCGTTGGCGAAAATTAACAATGGTGTTGCTGAACGATTTGAGCTGTATATTAACGGCTCTGAGATGGCGAATGGCTTTCATGAATTAACAGATGCTGCGGAACAGAAAAAACGATTTGAAAAAAACCAATTACAACGAAAAAATAATCAGCAATATATTCCAGAAATTGATGATTATTTGATAGATGCGTTAAAATCCGGTTTACCCAATTGTGCGGGCGTTGCCATCGGTATTGATCGGTTGTTGATGCAATACGCAAAAACCAATAATATTCAAGATGTGATAAGTTTTTCTGTTAATCAGGCGTGAAACATATGAAAAGAATTTTAGTAGTAGGTGGTGCGGGTTACATTGGTTCGCATACTGTTAAATCATTACAAACAAGTAATCATGAAATCGTTATTTTTGATAATTTATCAACGGGGCACCACGATGCAGTTGAGAAAAAATTTTTAACCATCGGTGATTTATCTGACGTCAACGCCATTGAAGACTGTTTTAAAAAAAATAAATTCGATGTGGTCATGCATTTTGCATCCTCAATTGCTGTAGCAGAATCCGTCGCAGAACCTGCAAAATATTATCGCAATAATGTCATCAACACGATTAATTTATTGGACGTGATGCGCGCACATCACGTGAACCATATTATTTTTTCATCTTCCGCTGCAATCTATGGTAATCCCGTCACCACACCGATTTCCATTCATCATCCTAGAAAACCAAATAATCCTTATGGAAAAAGCAAAGCGATGGTCGAACAAATCATTGAGGATTATCATCATGCTTATGGATTACAGTATTGTTTTTTACGTTATTTTAACGCAGCCGGTGCTGATCCCTCTGGAACACTCGGGGAACGCCACGATCCCGAAACCCATTTAATTCCGCTGGCATTACAAGTTGCTGCGGGCAAGAAAAAAACACTGGATGTTTATGGAACGGATTATGATACACCGGATGGCACTTGTATTCGTGATTATGTACACGTGTGTGATATTGCCAATGCGCATTTATTGGCAATGAATTATTTATTAGAGGAAAAAAAATCAGGTTGTTTTAATTTAGGTAGTAACACAGGACACAGCGTCAAAACAGTAATTAATACCATAGAAAAAATCACAGGTAAAAAATTATCGGTAAATTTTTTAGATCGTCGCGCAGGCGATGCAGCGAGATTAGTAGCCGATAACATAGAAGCGCATGAGCATTTGCACTGGCAACCGCGTTATCCCTCATTAGAAAAAATGATTGAACATGCGTGGAATTTTGTAACAGCTCGATATTCATGCAACGGGATCTGATCTTTTTCGTTGATAAATAGCAAATTGATATTCGCCTTTTTTTTGCATCGTTTTTAAATAATGATATGACTTCCATGCTGATCGAAACTGTTTATTCTGTTTTAAAATACGAAGATACTCAACGCGCTGATTATGATGACCGTTGATTGTATACGGCTGTGTATCCACCCATATTAAATCAGGTTTGTTTCGACTCAAATCGATTGCCAATAGGCGACTAAAAAATTGATTGATTCGGATTTCTCGCGGAGTCATTTTTTGAATATAATTTTTTCCAAAGTCACCGCGCAGCCACATTAAACATTGTAAACGCGATGCAGGATAAGAGCCCGCTTCTTCAAAAACAGAAACCATGTATGCGGTATACGCCGAAAAAAAATAAACAGGCCGATGAAATTCTCGAGCATGTAAATAATGAATCATGGAGGTTAATACTTTTTTTTGAAACACATCTGACTCATATACACGTGAAATATATAAAACCGGGAAAGAAAAAAACACGATCGCAATCATACTGATCACCATTTGTTTCCACACCGAGAACCATGCGCGCTGCATAAAAATACAAAATAAATACACGTCCAATAACAGCGCAATAGAAAATACTGGCAAAAAATGATAATACCAGGGCAATCGCTGTATCAGGTATGACAGAAAAAAACCTATCAATGCAAAAATCAGAATGGTGTTTAATACATGATAAGCATTTTTTTTGTATTGCAGATAATACACAATAACACTGCAAAGAGAAAAAAGTACCAGTGAAGAAAACAGCAACTCAGTCCATGACGTAAACATTTTTTGATAATAAAATTTCATGGCCCATGGAATTACAATAGTCAGGTAAGGGTTAAAAAAAATAAAAATAAGCGCCATATAGAACAATAAGAAAAAAAATATCACCACATTTTCTGGACGAACGGTGAAAAATTTTTTCGTCGAAAAAATTGCGTAGCTTTCCACCAACACAAATGGAATGAAAAAAAATGGCTTAAGTGAGAAACCCAGTGCTGATAAAACACCAATCAAAATAGCGAGAAACACATGAATGCACTTATTTTCTAAGCGACAAGCGACCAACAAAAAATAGGGCATCGTAAAAATAATTAAGATATTTTCTCGTTGACCAAATTCACCCAGCGGCAAAATAAGATATATCGCGGACAAGCACAGCAAAAAAATCATGGCGATCCAGGAATCTTTTTTCTGAAATAACTTTTTAATCAAGACAGCGCAAATCCATAGCGATCCAGACGCGAGAAAAAACATATAAATTCTCACGCCGATGATATGAGACACCAAAAATAATTTTCCAATAAGAATTTCAGGCATGTAGAGAAAAATGGATAGCGGCGGATTAATTTCAAAAAAATTATTCACATAATTTCCACCACGCAATACTATTCGCGCTAAATGCATTTGTTCGCTAACATCTCCTTTAATTAAAAATTGGGATTGTATTTTCCAAGCTAATACATAAATAACCAGAAAAATAAAAAAGCAGGTAATTTTTTGTATTCTAGATAAAATCATAATTTTCCAATCACTTGCCCCAATTCCAATATACTATTGGATTGCAAGGCAGCATTCCACGCAATTTTATTTTGTTCACACAAAACAATCACAGTCGATCCTAATCGAAAATGCCCGACTGCATCACCTTTTTGTAAAATAAGAGATTGATGGTCGTAATGCCACGTTTCTATGCGACGATTTTTTTGTGGCGCTACAATGCCGTGCCAATTCATGGAAACACTACCAACGATCATCGCACCCACTGCAATTAATGCCATCAAACCAACCTCGGTTTCAAAAATACAAATCACGCGTTCATTGCGCGCAAATAATCCGGGCACATTTTTGACTGAGGATGGATTCACTGAAAATAATTTTCCAGGCACGTAAATCATTTTTTTTAATTTACCTGATAGCGGCATATGAAAACGATGGTAATCTTTGGGTGACAGATAAGCTGTTAAAAACGAGCCATTTTCAAAACGATCAGCTAATACATCACCACCACATAAATCATTTAAATTAAAATAAGCATTTTTTGCTTGCAAGAGTTGATCTTTGTCAATTTGGCCTAATTCACTAATACAACCATCAACCGGACTGATGATACTATTTTTTTCTGACGAAATGACACGTGCACCAGGCTTTAATTCGCGTGTAAAGAAATCATTAAATGTTTTAAATTGTGTATAATCCGATATTTTTGCTTCGCTCATATTTACACGATAATGCGCTATAAATTTTTTAATGCCAAAGCGTGTTAAACAACCTAATTTTGCATTTGCAAGCTTCCCCATAAAGCGGGATAGAAAATGCTGTGGAATACAATTTTGTAAACAGGGTTTCATATACGTTACAATCCAGTTTTGGCGAGAAGAACTAGAAGCTAACTCTGAAGTAGTGAGCGTATGTTGTGGTTATGGGTGGTTTGAGGGGAGTGTATGTGGCAGGGATGCCACGTACAAGCCTACAGGGATATATTCACGGCGTCTCCCCGAAAACTACCCATAACTACAACATAAAGCGAACGGATGCAAAACGTCCTGCGTTTAATTTTACTTCAAAAGTTTTGAAAGGATAACACTTTGAAAATCTATTTAGTAGGTGGTGCTGTACGAGATGAACTCCTGGGAAAACCCATCAAAGAACGTGATTGGGTTGTTGTTGGCAGCACGCCAGAAGAAATGATCACAATGGGTTATCAACCCGTCGGTAAAGATTTTCCTGTGTTTTTGCATCCCAAAACGCATGAAGAATATGCATTGGCACGTACCGAACGCAAAACCGGCAAAGGGTATAAAGGCTTTCATTTTTATGCGATGCCTGATGTTACGTTGATTGATGATTTGATTCGGCGTGATTTAACGATTAATGCCATGGCGAAAAATAAAATCACCGGTGAAATTATCGATCCGCACAATGGACAAAAAGATCTGAAACAAAAAATATTGCGACATGTATCATCAGCATTTACTGAAGATCCTGTTCGTATTTTACGTGTGGCGCGATTTGCAACGCAGTTGCCTGATTTTCACGTCTGTCCTGAAACGAATCAATTAATGCATGAAATGGTAACATCAGGTGAAATTGATGCATTGGTTGCGGAACGTGTTTGGAAAGAATTATCTCGTGCGTTAATTTCAGAAAAACCCAGTCGTTTTTTTGAAGTAATTAAAAATTGTGGTGCGTTAACGGTTTTATTTCCTGAATTAGATAAAGATCATTTAAATTTATCAGCGCTCAATAAAGCAGTTGCGATGACTAATAATGGAACGGTTCGATTTGCGGCATTATTGCATTATTTATCACGCGATTCTATTCAATCGATTTGCAAGCGCTTTCGTGTACCGATTGAATTTACGGAGCTTGCCTTATTAGTTTCAAAATATCGCGATGCGTATCAACAGTTAGATGAAAAAAATCCAGAGCAATTATTATTTATTCTAAAAAATATCGACGCGTTCAGAAGACCTGAAAGATTTTCGGATTGGATGATGGCCTGTCATGCAATTAATGAAAAAATAAATCATCAGAAAATATTGCTGTGTGCATTAAAAGCTGCAAAAAGTGTGGATTTAAAACCATTGCTTGAAAAGAAAATTCAAGGAAAAGCATTTGGGGATGAGTTTTATCAATTGCAATTAAAAGCGATAGCGGAAGCGAAGACCCTTCGCACTCGCTAACGCGAGCGCTTCTAAACTATTTCACTAGGAAAAATCTTTGCCGGCAAAGCGCGTGCTAGTGATATATTTTAGAAAATTTATCCACCACTAACGCCACAAACAACACCATCAAATACGTAATCGAAAAACGAAACACCATCATCGCAACAGCCGGATCATCGGTGCGCATCAGACGAATTGCCCATTGCAAAAAACGTGCGCCTAATACAATGGCGGCAATTAAATAAATCCAACCTGCCAGTCCAATCGCAAATGGCAATAAGGTAACTGCAAATAATAAAATCGTATATAACAAAATATTTAATTTGGTATAAGCAATGCCGTGCGTTACTGGCAGCATGGGCACATCGGCTTTTCTATAGTCATCCACACGATTAATCGCAAGCGCCCAAAAATGCGGCGGCGTCCAGACAAAAATAATCATGACTAAAATAATCGCGCCGGGATCAATATGCCCTGTCATTGCAACCCAACCCAACAACGGCGGTGCAGCGCCTGCTAATCCGCCGATCACAATATTTTGCGGTGTGGCATGTTTTAAATAAAGCGTATAAATCCCTGCATAGCCAATTAAAGTTAAAAAAGTTAATGCGGCAGTTAATGTATTTGCAAATTTCATTAAGATAAACAAGCCGGCAATACCTAAAATAATCGCAAAAATAATGGCGTTTTTCGCACTGACTTTGCCTTGCACGATCGGTCTGTTTTCCGTGCGACGCATTAAGCGATCGATATGACGATCCATCAGATGATTAATACACGCGGCACTACCGGCAACTAATGCAATGCCGCTATTGCCCAATACAAAAATCAGCCAGGAAAAATGAGTGGACGGCGCTAAACACATGCCGACCATGCTGGTTAAAATCATCAGCAATACAACGCGGGGTTTACAAAGAATAATATAATCGCGGAAATTCACACTCACACCAATAAATAATTAATCGTCACCATAATCAGCAACAACGTTGCTGCGGTGAGATTATGCGCGATTGCGATCCATAACGGAAGTTGAAATAGTATATTGATCAAACCCAAGCAAATCTGTACGCCTAAAAAAAACAACAAATACCAACTGATTTTTCTCAAGTGTAGATGAGTTTGATACTGGATTTGGATGCTTAGAAATAGGGAAAAAAGCACACAGCCAACAATTACTCCGCCCCAGCGATGCGCAGCAGAAAGTCCATCATACAGTAATCCTGCGTAGTGACTACTCGTCCAAGCACCCAATACAATTTGTAAAAAAAGCAAAATCAAGCCAAACAGCGCAAATGTTCGAAATGTTTTTGTGAATGCAGTGTTAACATTTTCGATTACACGCGATCGCGTATTTAAATAAATCAGCCATAATAGAGATAAAATTGTCATGCCAGCCAACAAATGTTGCATCACAATCGCTGGCGATAATTTTAATGTTACTGTCCACATGCCCAGCAACACCTGATACACAATTAATGCAAATAATGATATTGATAAAAAATATCGCGACGTTATTGCGCATAACAGCGCGATCACAATAACAAAAGCGCCAAGCGTTCCAGCAAAATAACGATGCACCATTTCGACTTGCGCTTTGTATAAATTGATAGGCTGCGCTGCTGATTGTTGCGACGCAATGAGATGACCATAACAACCTGGCCAATCGGGACAACCCAAACCCGCATTTGATAAACGCGTAAATGCGCCGAGCCCGATGACAATGAATGTTAAACACGCTGCAATAAAGCTGAGGGTTGATAGGTATTTTGTTGATTTTGCTCGGTGAAACATTTGTTACTCCTTGATTTCACTTGTTCCATTCACTCCCGCTATTCACCGATAAATAAATATATTGATAATCGGCACCAACATAACAAATAGCATAACAAAAGGAATCACTGACCACACTATTTCCAAACCAAAATTGGATTTTGGTTTGTGAAATGTGATTAACGCAGCAATCAATAGGATAAAAACAATCAGTGTTGTTGCACAGGATAAATAAAATAAGCTTGCGCGCAAGTGAAAGCTAGCCTCATGAAGAAATAAAAAATTGCTGGAAGTCATCATGTCCTCACACTCGCACCCACACTGATTTGCATTAAATCACAGCATCACAATAAAACAAGCTGTGGTTTTTATAAAACAACCATCGCCTCAGCCGCATGATTGGGACCGTTGAATACTTTAATCACCAATTTTTTTACTCTATATTTTGCGATAAAATCATGATCGCGCTTTACTTCATCAATAAACCATTGTGACAATGTTTCCAAAGTAATATTTTCGAGTGCTAATAACACAACGTCACTTTTCAGCAACCACATGGATTGATGGTTAAAAGTAATTTTGTAATGCGGATCGTCTTCTTCAATCATTAAATATGGCGAATTGCTTGGAACCAAACAATGCCAATTTAATTGCTTGCACAAAGCAATTAATTTTTCTTCAAATAATCGATAATCGAATGTAATACCAGGCTCTCCCATTTCAGCAGTCACAATCACCTCTAATGTATAATTATGGCCGTGTAATGATTCACGTTCTGTTGCTGAAAAAATCGTAAAATGGCCAATGGAAAATTTTAATTTTCCTTGGTTGAAATAAATGGTTGATTCTTTCATCGTAAAACCCCATTATTTTTAAATAAAATACTTGCACCGCTCGCTTGATGAGCTGATCGTGGTATTCCGCGTGGGGACGCCGTGAATACATCCATGTAGGCTAAAGATTGCCCTTCCGGGGCAATCATTCCCCACTCGGAACACCACAATCATCTCATCCGCTCGCTACCTCAAACCTATAATCTCATTCTGTGATCCATCATTCGAAAACCCAATAAGTTATGATCAAACTCTTTCGACAATGCAATCACCTTAAATAATTCACCCATTTCACTGGGTGAGGTTAATTGCATGATTTGCTGATTTTGCAAAAAACGCTTTTTTTCATCACTGGTTTCATGCATCAAAGATAATAAATCACAGTTGATTAAAAACGCGGCTTGATGAGTAAATCCCGAAACAGTGAATCCATTTTCAACGGCTGCTTCAGCAACTGCCGTAAAATCAACATGCGCAGTCATATCTTGAATACCGGGGAAAATAAGCGGATTCCCATGTGAGTGATGACGATAATGACACATGATTGTCCCCTGCGATCGATCAGGATGATAATATTCATGGCGCGGAAATCCATAATCTATTATCAACACAACACCGCGCGATACACTATCAGAAATACTTTTTATCCAGCCGGGTAAATATAAATTAATTTCCGAGGTATAATTTTCCAGAAAATGGACGTCGTATTTTTTTAGAGATGAAATTAATTGTGCATTTTCTTTTTCAGAAACGGCACTGATCAAATGATTATTTTCTATTGTTACAACACATTCTTTAATGCTGTTTTTATAAATAAATTGATGCACGGGCATGGCATCCAATACTTCATTCGCTAAAATCACCCCTTGAATTTTTTTTTCAGGCAAGGTATCCAGCCAAATGACGCGATCCAAACAATCAGGAATTTTTTTTAAAATGGTTTCGTGTTGTAACGCTTTTAAAAATCCGCTGATTTCTAAAATATAATAATGAGTTGGCAATTGATTTTTTTCTTTCAATGCGTGCAGAATATCAGCCGCCATCACACCACTGCCTGCACCGAATTCTAAAATATCGCCGCCACCCATCGTATTTAAAATTTCCGCACATTGATTCGCGAGACAATATGAAAATAAGGAAGAAATTTCAGGCGCTGTAACAAAATCACCGTCTTTGCCGAATTTTTTGAGTGTATTGCGATAATAACCCCATTGCGGCGCATACAAACACAGCTCCATATAACGCGCGAAAGAAATCTCGCCGAAAGATTTTATTTCTAACATGATCTCTGATAGCAAACCATCCGATAATTGCTTGGCATCACGATCGGGAATCGGTAAAGTACTACTCACACTCACACCCACACTCACGCTGTTATTAAACGAGATTATAAACGGATGAGCACAAAACACCACACAGTTGCACTCATCACAGGTGCTGCACGTCGTATCGGCGCTTGTATTGCCGATGTATTGCATCAAAATGGTTATAACGTGATTGTACATTATCGTTATTCAAGCGATGAAGCGCACGCATTGATTGAAAAATTAAACCGGCAGCGCGCGAATTCTGCGGTAGCGATTTCTGCTGATCTGGATAATCAAAATGAGTATGAAAAATTAATTAAAAATAGTGTGGATGTTTGGAAACGATTAGACGTACTCATTAATAATGCCTCCACATTTTCGCCAACGCCGATTGGAAAAATAAAGATAGTTGATTGGGATAAATTAATGAATAGCAATCTGAAAGCGCCATTTTTTTTATCACAAGCGGCAGCGCCATTTTTAGCTGAAAACAAGGGAAATATTATCAATATTGTTGATATTCATTCGATCACACCGATGAAAAATTATTCGGTGTATAGCATGGCAAAAGCAGGATTGCTGATGCTAACAAAATCATTGGCACTGGAATTAGCGCCTGCTATTCGCGTTAACGCTGTTGCACCTGGCAGCGTAATTTGGCCTGAAAATGAAAACACTTATTCTGAAGCACAAAAACAAGCGATTTTGACAGCTACGTTATTAAAAAAACAAGTCAATCCCAGCGATATTGCAAAAACAGCCCTATTTTTAGCGCAACAAACCTCGATTACTGGACAAATGATTCATGTCGATGCGGGAAGGTTGATTTATTAAGATTTCTCTAATGTTCATTTGGTAGGATGCTCTACCCATGTAATTGAGAGAATAAGACTATGCCCCCGCCACCCGGTCGTTTACACAAAAAGGCCGAGCGTTTTAAGCCTGTTGGTAAACCAATTACGAACAATCAAATACACTGGGCACAACGCACGGGAAAAAGAAGAAAATGGGGTCGAAGTACCATTTATATCGGCAAGCGTACTCATCTTCCTTCTGCGTCATCAGTTATACTGACAGAAGAAGTCGAAAAACAATTAAACTCTCTTCGTAACCAGGTTGAAACAAAAGTTCTAAAACCCGCCGAATATGCAGAATTGTATGATCAATATATTACTCTTTTGTACAAGTTAGCTCATGATGAAAACGACCGCAAAACAATACAAAGCAGTATCGATAAGGAACTATTCACGCCGCTGCGAGAAGCGTTTTCCAGCGAACTCTACCGATGGATTGGCGGTGTTAATTTTACCCCAAAGGTTCGTATTCTCACGCATAAAACAACAAACGGTAAGGTTATTCCAGTGGAGACTTTGTCTAAGGAAATTACCGGTTTTCAAGCGATTTCATCCTGTAATGCAAAAGATTCTAAAATTGAGTCTACATTGAAAGACATTGCAGAAAAAAATCCCCGCGAATATGCGCGGTTATTCGCATCTGTCTTTGTGCTGGCAGAAAGTGATTTGAATACTGGAAACTGGGGTATTGATGCACAAAACAGGATTGTAAAAATCGATCATGATTGTAGTTTATTTCCGATCAGTGGTATCACCGTAGATGGATTTAACCCTGCAAGACATCCCAATCTGATTTACTGCGCAGAGGCATTTGACATCATGTCAACCTGGGATATCCGCAATCTGCCAGCGATTCACGATGCTAAACCTCTTAATTTTCCACTACCTCGTTTTAATGTTTTCAACGCGATTTTTAACTCACTGGAAGTGAACGCTGATTTTCAGTTCTGGAAATATTTTTATTTTACAAAATCTCTGTTGCTCACTGAAACAATGTTACGGGCGATGATCAATGATCATTCGCTGGGGAATCTCGAACAAAATCAAAAAATTGTTGATTTTGTCACAAAACGTATTGAGCAATTAAAAATGACCTTGCTCAATACGCCTGAATATAGGGCTTTTGTACTGAAGGAGATAAATGGTGAAAAATTCCAGGAAGCGTTCGTAGCAGAAGTGAATGCCTATAATGTAACAACAGGTGGAAATCCTGTTAAACCAAACAACCGCCATCGCATGGTTGATCTTGCAGAGTGTCTTAAGTCAATTACAAACTTACACCAGGATTGCCAACAAAAGCAAAATAAAATTGATAACGACCCACTCAGTGAGTGTCAGTTACATTTTAACGAATTGATCACGCGTTTTTCAAGGGAAAGGAAAAATATAGGCAAATTGGCCACCATCATGCAGAAGTCAATTACTCGCGATGCTAATACTCTACTACAGAATGCAGCAAAAAATAATATAAAGGATGATGTGTTGCTTAATATGGTAAATGCTGCGTTACAAAAAATACCTAAGAAAAACCAAGGATATTTTTTTAATCTGATAAAACCCGCCATCGCCAAAAATACAAAATATACTCCCATATTTTTATGCAATGAATCTGACTTTGAGCATAGAAAACTATATTGGCAAAATTTGCGAAACTCTAGTGAAACTTTTGTCACTCAATTTTTTGATGAAATTAAAAAAAATAAAGCGGAATGTGTTCCGACGATATGCAACGACATTATCTTGATTCACAACGGGAAAACACCATTAGATGTATTTTTAACCATCGCTGCGCTCGAACCCGAATATACCAATGCTTTTGATAAATTTTCTAAAGCACAACCCAAGCAACCTTGCGCAGAATTTTATCTTGCTGCAAAAACGTTTGCTGAAAAATCACAGTCAAATGCGAGCGCGTCGACAAATCCCGCAGCTTTTTTCTCATTAGAACCTAAGCCATGGCAATCTGCTATTGAAAAATGCTTGGCACTCATGCGTGGCGCTGAAGAACAATTTACACAGGCAGAGATTGCACAAATACAAACGTTATATGCATCAACGGAGAGTCAGACACAACAATTAAAAACGGCGTTGGCTGTTTTATTCTCACCGTCTACGCTTAAGATGATATCTCAAGAGAATGGAACTCTGTCGGTAAAATTCAAATATTCGCATGACAAACAGCATTTCCAAAATAAAAATGCAGCGTCTTCTGATGCGGCTAAAGTCCATGCTGTTACTACGGTTTCTCCGAAAGTTGCCACACCATCATGTTGTTGCGTTTCCTAAAATACGAATTAAGAGCTGAATTTTTTGCATCCGCTCGGAATGTTGTGGTTAGGATGGTTTAGTAATGCGAAGAGACTATTCGCGCACCACCACAATACTCACGCCAACAACCGTCGGCATATCCAGTGGTTTTTTCGTAATCGATAATTGCAGTGAGGATAATTGAAATTGCGTTTGCAAGTAATCCGCTAATTTTTTTGCCAGCGTTTCTAATAATCGACATCGTGTTTTTTTTACGAATAAAGTAATGGCGTCGCAAATTTTTGCGTAATCGTGCGTATCTGAAATGGAATCGTGTAGTGCCGCCTGTTCTACATCAACCGGAAAAGATAAATCGATTGAGAGTTGCTGCTCGGCAAGTTGTTCGTGCGCATGCACGCCGATGATGGCGTGCACAAGTAGCTTTGAAATGACGATTTTATCCGCCCAATTGTTTTTCACGAATTTCTTGGAAGGTTTTGCAATCAATACATTTTACGGCGGTGGGACGCGCTTCTAATCGACGAATACCGATTTCAGCACCACAATCTTCACAATGACCGTATTCGCCAGTGTTGATCAAATCAAGCGATTGTTCGATTTTTTTAATTAATTTACGTTCACGATCGCGCGTGCGTAATTCTAAATTAAACCCTTCTTCTTGCGATGCCCGATCGACAGGATCGGCGTAAAAAACCGCTTCTTCTTTGAGATGTCCGACAGTTAAGTCAACATCTTGCATAAGCTGTTGCTTCCAGGCATTCAAAATTTTCCTAAAATGTTCGCGCTGATGCTCGTTCATATATGCCTCATCAGACTTGGACTGATAAGGGGTAAATTCCAATGCGCCCAACAACGTGGTTGGTTTTTTTCTTTCTGCGGATTCCGTGACGACCATTTCGTCTGACAACTCTTGATGCATTCCTGTCATCTTTTTATTGCTCTGTTCACTCATTGTGGGTCTCGAACTACTGGATTGTATTGAACTTCGCGGCTTTTGCGGCATTGGTTTTGCAACACTGTCTAAGCCACTTGAAATAGGTTTTTTTGCGGGAATTTTTTGAACCGCTTTAACCACTTTTTTAATCGGGCCACTTTTTTTGGGGGCAACTTTTGCGGCCACTTTCTTCACCGTTTTTTTGGCTTTTTTTGCGTTTTTTACGCTCTTTTTAACGATTTTTTTAGCCTTGGCAACTTTTTTTGTTGCTTTTTTGGCAATTTTTTTTGCTGGTTTTGCTGATTTTTTGGTTGTATTTTTCTTTTTCTTTACCGCCATGGCTTGCTCCTCAATTAAACTACTAAAAGGCTTCCTGATATTTTGAACAAAAAATGTCGAATTGGGTTCATTCTATATGATTTATCAGAATGATCAACGACTATATCGCATTCAAAACACCCTCAAAAACACGAACAGCCGGTCCGCGCAACTGAATCACAGCATCATCTGATTCCCATAAAACCTGTAATACCCCGCCCGCTTGGTGAACTTGAACATCAGCATCTAAATCACCGCGTTTTCGCCCAACAGCAACGGCTGCGCACGCCCCACTGCCACACGCTTGTGTGATACCAACACCGCGTTCATAAACACACAGCTGAATTTGGCTTCGTGATTCATGAGTGACAAAACCCACGTTAACGCCATCAGGAAATGCGGAGTGCGCATTTAATTGTTCGCCAATGGAAATCCTATCGGCGTGTGAAAAATGATTTTGTGATAATACACAATGCGGATTTCCAACACTCACCACATCAAATTCAATAGAAAATGGTTCGAGTTTTAGATGATAAGGCGCTTTATTTTCGCCTGTTTTAAAGGGTAAACTCGCGATATCAAAATTCGGCTTGGCAATATCCGCTTGCACAGCTTGATTTTCTAAGCATTGTACGCGCAATAAATCTCGCTGCGTTTCCAAAACAATTATTTTTTTATGACTGAGTTTTTCTTGTTGAATAAATAAACCCACGCAGCGCGCGCCATTACCGCATTGAAAAACTTCGCCCCCATCGGCGTTAAAAATACGATAATTAAAATCGGCGTTTTTGTTATCTGTCGGCGCGATGATTAATACTTGATCGCAACCCACACCGCAATGGCGATCTGATAATTGTTGAATCAATTCTTGGGTGATGGGAATGGATTGTCGAACACAATCGAGCACGACAAAATCATTTCCGAGGGCGTGCATTTTGGTGAAACGGGTCATGATGAGTGTAATCCTGGAGTTGGTGTCAGTGAGTGGTTATCAGTTATCTGTTATCAGGTATCAGTGTCACTTTTTACAGTCGCTGATTGCTGATGACGGACACTGGTTTTATTCGGTAAATATAAATCACCATATTGCCCACAACTCGACAATAACAAACCAGCCAAACTGATTAAAATAAAAAACATCACTTTCAATGTAAAATCCTTATGTTAGTATTTGTTTGTAGTTATCTGTTATCTGTTATCTGTTATCAGTGTCAGAGGCGCGATGTAGGGTTCTGCTGATAACTGATAACTGATAACTGATAACTGATAACTGATAACTGACAGCCAAATATAAGTGAAAAATAATCATGACACAAACACTAACGTTAGACACCCACATCATGAACCCCACAAAATCCAGCATCGGCAGCGTGATTTGGATGCATGGATTAGGCGCTGATCATCATAATTTTGACACGCTCGTGCCCACTTTTTGGAATGGTGGACAATTACCGCTGCGTTTTATATTTCCCAATGCGCCCGTTCGTCCTGTGACGATTAATCATCAAATGCCAACACGTGCTTGGTATGACGTGTACAGTCTGACGGATTTGAATCGTGAAGACAAAACTGGCATTCGTGAATCACAATCCGCGATCACACAATTGATTGAAGATGAAATTGAGCGTGGCGTTCCTGCAAAACGAATTGTAATCGCAGGATTTTCGCAAGGCGGCGCAATGGCATTGTATGCCGGCATGCGCCAAACGCAACCGATCGCAGGCATTTTGGCCTTATCGTGTTATTTGCCTTTATTAAATGAACACAGAGATACTATTCATCCCAATAATATTGAGACACCTATTTTTATGACCCATGGCACTTATGACATGACATTGCCCTGTTTTGTCGGAAAAATGTCGTATGATCTGGTGCGTCAAACACATCCGAATGCGCAATGGCGTGAATATCAAATGGCGCATGAAATTGCGCCGCAAGAGATGCAGGATATTCGGGAGTTTTTGATGGGGGTGTTTGCGTGATCAGTGATCAGTGATCAGATGTTCGAGATCTTTTTGAGTTCCTATATTATGCCACACACCATGATATTTTTCGCCAGTCACGATTTCTTTTTCAATCGCTTTTTGAAATACATGATTAAGTTTAAAAACACCCTGTTTTTCAGCTTTAAATAAATCGGGGTGCAATACGGCGATATTGGCGTAGGTGAATTTTTTTTCCGAATGACGTTGCACAATGTTTCGCGTATCCAAACCATAATCTCCGGTCGGATGATACTCCGGATTGTCCACAAATATTAAATGCGCACCGTTTGTTTTTTGTTGCGTTAATTTTTTGCATGGGAAATCCGTCCACACATCGGCACTTAACACCAAAAATGGTTCGTGACCCAACAAAGGAAGTGCTTGAAAAATACCGCCACCAGTTTCCAATAATTCTTCTTCGATAGAATAATGAATCTGCAAACCGAATGCTGATCCATTGCCGCAATACTGAATCATTTGATCTCGCAAATGATGCACATTGATGACGACGTCGGTAATATTGGCTTTTCGCAATTCAGAAAAGACATGTTCGATTAAGGTCGTATTGCCAATTTTTAATAACGGCTTCGGCGTTGTTAGTGTCAACGGATGCATGCGTTTACCAAGACCAGCGGCGAGAATCATAGCTTTCATGGGCGGACATCGCTCGCTGACGCGCGCGTCTCCCTGACAAGTATGTGACTTAACAAATGCAACTCTGGATATTTATCGCAAACCTTCACCGCATAATTCAACACGCGCGGAATTTCTTTGAGATACCCATTTTTATGATCACGATAATGCAAGCGTGAAAAAATGCCTAAACATTTTATATGGCGCTGCAAGCCCATTAAATCAAACCAGCGCATAAACGTTTTAAAATCTACAGATAAATTTAAGTGTTGATAAAAATACAAAACCCATTTTTCTACTTGATGATCCGGCCATGCGATATAACAATCTTTTAATAACGATACCAAATCATACGTAATCGCGCCAAAAACAGCATCTTGAAAATCCAAAATACCCAGCTGATTATCTGAACATAGCATAATATTGCGTGAATGATAGTCGCGATGCACAAACACTTGCGGCTGTGATTGCGCTGAATCAATTAATAATTGATAACTATTTTTTAATAGGGCTTCATCTGCAGCTGATAACGATTGATGTAAATTTTTCTTTAAATACCACGTGTCAAAAATATCAAATTCGCGCCAATATAAATCAGCATCAAAATAAGGCAAATGATAATCGGGAATACGGTCGCGCGATTGTATGGGTAATAAGGCATCCATCGCTGAACAATATAATTGATCGACAGAATGATTATTTAATAAGGGTAATAATTGTCGATCTCCAAAATCGGATAATAATAAAAATCCGCGCTCAAGATCGGCGGAAAAAATAGAGGGAAATCGCACCGTACTTTTTTCAAATGCTTTTGCGACTGCTACAAAAGGCGCACAACTTTCTTTTTCCGGTGGCGCATCCATAACAACATAATGCTGATCGCCCACGATGGCACGAAAATAACGGCGAAAGCTCGCATCGCCGGCTAATGGCACAACCGAAAACTTAGGTGTGGGAAAAATTCCTGATAGCCATTCGTGCATAGCGGTAACGCGATGATCGGGGACACTGATTACTGACACTTTTCTTTCTCTCGCATCTGTACAAACAATCAGTATAATACGATGATTTGTACTTGTCGTGTGAGTGTAAGTGTGCGTATTAAAATAAAAGGGCTATTCATAATCATTCTCACACTGATGAGCACAGTTGTGTTCGGCGAAAATTCAATTGCGACAGCATTGGGTTGGAAAAAAGGAAGTACAAAAGAGGGTCAATGTGCGTCGTGCAAAGGGTATTATTCAGAACCTGTGGCTATTGAAGAAGTACCCAAACCACCACCCTATAAAACTGTTCCTGTGACAATTACCGCAAAAGGACCTGTTATTTTTCGCGAAGACGGCGTATCCGTTTTACAAGATCATGTGGTGATTAGACAGCCCGGTCGACTGATTCATGCAGACAAAGCCTTTATTTATCGCAATAAAAAATTGGGGAAAATCACAGATATTAAACTGCATGGACACGTGCGCATACAGGAAGCAGGAAAATTGTTGATTGGGACAAAAGCAAATTATGACGTTGAAAAAAACAAACTAACGATTAACAACGCAATTTATCATATCACCGGCAGACATGAGCAATTAACCATTAGCACGCCTTTCGACGCGTGGGGAACAGCGAAAACTATTCATCGTCAACCGAATGACGTTATTGATTTAACCAATGCCACTTATTCAACTTGCCCGCCAGAAAATCCTTCTTGGACGATTTCTGCAGATACGATGCGATTGGACAAAAAAGAAGGTAAAGGCACCGCGCATAATGTGGTGGTTCGTTTTAAAAATGTTCCCATTCTTTATTCGCCGTATTATTCATTCCCGATTAGTGCTGCGCGAAAATCAGGCTTTTTAATGCCTGATATAGGATATGGTGCCGGTGGAACAACCGGTAAGGGATTTTTTATTGCTGAGCCTTATTACTGGAATATAGCGCCTAATCACGATTTACTGTTTACGCCAGAATGGTATTCGCTACGTGGATTGCAATTAAACAGTAATTTTCGGTATTTAACGTCGCAATCGGATGGATTTTTTTATGCCAGTGTCATACCGCATGACAATGCCTACAAACAATTTAAGCAAAACACACTGAATGCTTATGAAAACAGCACAGCAACCGGTATCAAACCCTATATTTCAGAATTAAGAAACAGCAGTAATGATCGTGCGTTTTTTAATTTCGATAATAACATCGCATTCAACAAAAACTGGACGGGAAAATTTGATGCAAGATATGTGACCGATCCTTATTACGCAGAGGATTTTCAATCAGAATATCTCACACAAAATACCAATCAAATACCGAGTTTTGGAGAATTAGAGTATCAACGCGGTCATTGGCAAAATACTTTTTTGATGCAAAGTTATCAAACGTTGCATCCACTCGACCAATTTAATACGCCTGCACAAAATCAATATACACGATTACCAGAACTCGATTTTAGTGCTGCGTATCCGCAAGTGATTCCCGATTTTAATTTTAATTTATCGGGGCAAGCGGTGCGATTTGTTTATCAAAGCGGTTTTGCGCCGTTAACGTATCAATTACCTGTCGGCACGCGATTGCATTTTCAACCCAGTATTAATCGACCTTTTAACTGGTCTTCTGCTTACCTTACGCCACAACTGACACTGGATAACACGAGTTATTTTTCAAAATTGCCAGCAAGCGGGCCCGGCATTCCACGCCCAAAATATGATGCCAGCCGAACAATTCCTATTTTTAATATGGACAGTGGATTGTATTTTGATCGCTCGGTTCGCATTGGTGGAACACATTACATGCAAACACTCGAACCGGAATTCTTTTATCTTTACACGCCGTATGTAAAACAAGATGAATATCCGAATTTTGATACACAATTACTACCATTCTCGACGGCAAATCTATATTCGATCAATCAATTTACAGGATTTGATCGCATACAAAATGCCAATCAATTAAGTGTGGGCGTCACAAGTAATTTATTACGTAGCGTAGATGCGAGCGATGTGTTAAGTGCTCAATTGGGTATGATTAATTATTTTGATAAGCGTCGCGTTTGTTTAACACAAGGTTGCAAACCATCGTCTGCTGAAAACTCACCGATCGCGGGAGCGTTAACCTGGAATCCTAATCCCTTATGGTCGATCAACACACAAGCGGCGTGGGATATTGCATTACATCAAATCAATAATTCGCAAACGGGTGTGCAATATCATTTATCGCAAAAACGAGTGATCGTGTTTGATTATCAATTTATCCATGGAAATCCCGATACCCCTTTTGATGCCTTTGGTTTTAGCACGGATACCTCGCTACTCACGGCAGGATTGGTATGGCCGCTCACTGAGAATTGGCATTTCTTTGGGTACGATTATTATGATTTAACGCACGGTCGTCCACAAAATCAGTACACGGGTTTATCGTATAGCACATGTTGCTGGGCGTTTCGCTTTATCGTATCGAATAATTATGACGGCACTTCAAAAATCGATGGTGGACAAGCATTTCAAAATCAATACTCAACCGATTATTATGTGGAATTTTTATTGAAAGGATTGGGTAGTGCTGCATCGCGGCATGCGGAAGATATGTTGACGTCGACATTGCCGGGATTTCAGGATGCTTTTTCGAATAGAGGGCATAATATTTATAATCAGAATATATAAAAACCCCGCGACTTTTTTCCGCGGGGAAATATCAAAGAGGTTATGACAACTTAAGTACACAACCATATTGAGAAAGCGAACCTGAAAACTCAATTACCACGTTATGCAACTGATACTGACCATTTGTTACTGGGCTTAAATTATTTTGCACAGCAATGCAAGTTGCACCAAAACTACCACCTTGTGTACCGGCACCTACTTGTAGCTTATAAGCTGGGTTGGTCACCGCATCATGCAAAAGCTCACCCCAATTACCCGCATTGAAAGTTGCTTTAGCAACATAAGTCTTACCATCCAACTGCAACGGCTTCGAAAGTCCATGAAATCGAAGGGTTTGTACACTGCCACAAGGAAAAGAACCCGGACCTTGATGACATTGTCCTGGCACATGAACCTGAACAGTAACTGAAGGTGTCATACAATAAACACACCCCCCATTACCATTTGGCAACAAACTAGCAGGAATTTTCATAATAAACGTACCCGCTGTCGCACTCACCGA
>Ga0207113_1077_pt1 | contig 30742 bp, 21 predicted proteins | sample Alteio_BWMinHeat_69_FD_153559 | JGI IMG/M metagenome (GOLD analysis project Ga0207113, IMG submission 153559) | Enriched cells from forest soil in Barre Woods Harvard Forest LTER site, Petersham, Massachusetts, United States -... | ecosystem: Environmental > Terrestrial > Soil > Temperate forest >... | reverse complement strand
TGGTTCTTTAATTGCATTAGCAAAAAGTAGGCAAGCGATGCTTGTTGCCGCCATAACTGTGTGCACATTTATCATGTACAGAGTTTTTTTTAATCCATCTGGTGTAATCCTATCTTGGACCCAACTATCAAAATGTGTTTTAACTTCATAACAAATACCGACAGCCGCTGTCGCCGTAGCAATTATGAGTGTATTCTTATAATCTTCATATGATGCTTGATTTATAACTTCAACCGCAGAACTGAAAACACTGTTAAAAAAAATATTAGTCGAATTAACGATATTCATGACCACTCCTTTTATTATTGCGATCTAACATCGCCAACCCCGATCTTTATACTGGGATAACACTAATATTTGAATGTGTTAGTATTTGTTGATTTTGAATTGAATAAGTTATAGAGACTATATTAGCTAGGACGATGCTCGCTATCCCTAAACCGAGGTGTGCAACCGCTCTGCATTTAGAGTTGTTTATTTCGGCGATTGACATAATTCTGCCTTGGGCGCGATTGTTTAGATTTATTTTAGCTTCAAGCAAGATACCGACGCTCGCTATCATCCAAGCACTAAAAGCTAAAATCATGCAACGATCGTAAAGTGATGTTTCTTTTATAACTTCAGCCGCAGAATTGAAAACACTGTTAAAAAAAACATTAGTCGAATTAACGATATTCATGGCCACCTCTTTATTATAGGATCAATTTATATATAAAATTGAGTTATTAAATTTTAAAAATCAGAATAAAACAGTAATTCGTGAAAAATAATATATACTCATTTTACACTATTGAATATAAAAAATCTAGTGTTTTTTTTGATTCGTTGAACGACAAAAGTGTGGGTGAATAAATTAGATTTCGCCATAATGTTATGAGGCATTCGATTAAACTGGAGACTCTGTGGATTCGCACGAAATTTCTTTAAAAAAAGTCAAAGTACACAACCTAAAAAATGTCGATCTGACTTTAACTCCTAACCAACTCATCGTGTTTACTGGCGTTTCGGGCTCTGGCAAATCATCTCTGGCTTTTGATACCCTCTATATCGAGGGACAGCGCCGTTATGTCGAATCTCTCAGTACTTTTGCTCGCCGGCAGTTAGGGGATATGATCAAGCCAGATTTGGAATATGCTTCTGGGATATCACCGACGATCTCTATTGAACAGAAGACTGCTGGTCGCAATCCACGTTCGACTGTCGGTACGATAACAGAAATCTACGATTATCTTAGAGTTCTTTATGCTCGTATTGGGATCCCTCATTGCCCGGTCAGCGGTGAGCCGGTAACTCCTCAAAGTCGAGAGAGAATCATTAGAACGGTTCAAAGTTTTCCCGAAGGGACGAAAGCCGTTATTTTATCTCCTTATGCAAGGGGAAAGAAAGCTGAATTCAAAGAGGATTTTCAAGAGCTGTTGCGCAAGGGATACATGCGCGCGCGCGTCGATGGAAAAATCATCACCCTCGATGAGGAGGCTGCTCTTGATGGGAGCGTAGCGCATGATGTCGATGTCGTGATCGATCGGATGACCATCAATCAAGAGAACCAATCTCGCATTGCAGAGGCGATGACCAATGCTCTTAATCTCGGCGATGGGGTAGCAAGCGTTCTAAATACGGAAAATGATGAAGAACAGCTCTTTTCCATTCATGCTTACTCAGTTAAATCGGGCCTCTCTTATTCCTCCCTTGAACCACACGATTTTTCGTTTAACAGCCCTTCGGGGATGTGTCCAAAATGTCATGGACTGGGAATTTCTAATGAGTTTGACCTATCTAAAATCATCAACCCCGACGCTTCCATAGCCGAAGACTGTTGTTCCGTGGGTAGCTCTTACCAGACGGTACGCTATGGCAACATCTATGATAATTTAGCAGATCTGTACGGATTTAGCGTTCATACGCCATGGAAAAAACTTTCTGAAAAAGCACGGCACATATTTCTTTATGGAACAGAAAAGAAATGGACGCGCATGCGTTTTATCCATCCAGTGACGGGCAACACCTGGACAGACCACGTGCAGTGGCGAGGGGTTCTTTATGAGGCTCACTCCCGTTTTTCCGAGGCTAAAAGTGAGGTTTACCGCAAGAACATGCAGAAAAATATGCAGGAACAAGTCTGCCCTGCATGCAAAGGAGAGCGTCTCAAGCCCTACCCGGCAGCCACGCTTTTGAATGGAAAGAGAATCGCCGAAATTTCCTCTATGACCATTGGAGATTGCCTCACGTTCTTCCTCGAGATCATGTCGGTTTTGACTCCTCAAGAAATTCTTATCGCCAACGAGCTCCTCAAGGAAATTCAGCAGCGTTTGAATTTCCTTGTCGAGGTGGGACTCAGCTACCTTTCGCTCGATCGTACGGCTCCGACGCTTTCGGGCGGGGAGGCGCAGAGGGTGCGTCTGGCTTCGCAAATAGGCTCTGGCTTAGTTGGAATTACCTACGTTCTCGATGAACCCTCCATTGGTTTGCATCCGCGCGATAACACCAAGCTGGTTCATACCCTAAAACACCTGCGCGATATGGGCAATACTGTGATTGTCGTCGAACATGATGAAGAGACAATTTGGGAGGCTGATCATATTGTCGATTTTGGTCCTGGTCCTGGCTCACGTGGAGGGAGAATTATCGTTGATGGCGACCTCAAAGACTTGATTAAAAGCGAAGAATCTTTGACGAGTGGTTATCTGACTGGCCGACTTAAAATTGCGATTCCGAAAAAACGACGCAAAGCACGTAAGGAGCATCTCCTCATTGTGGGAGCGACACATCACAACCTGAAAAATATTTCTGTGAAGATACCCCTGGGTGTGTTTATTGCGGTTACAGGTGTTTCCGGGTCTGGTAAGTCGTCGTTGATTACTGATATTCTCTATCCGGCTCTTTCCAACCATCTGCATGCTGGAGAGCATACGGTGGGTGCCCATAAAGAAATTAAAGGGATCGACGCGATCGATAAAATCATTGCCATTGATCAGACTCCCATTGGCCGTAATCCACGCTCTAACCCTGCGACCTACATTAAACTTTTCGACGATATTCGCGACCTATTTACCCAGCTTCCAGAAAGCATCGCTCGAGGGTATAAGCCGGGTCGGTTCAGCTTTAATGTGAAGGAAGGGTCATGTCCCCAGTGTCAGGGGATGGGACTGGTGAAAGTCGATATGGATTTTATGGAGGATGCATGGATTGACTGTCCCTTGTGCCACACTAGGCGTTTTGATGAAGAGACCTTGTCTATCTATTACAAAGGAAAGAATATCTACGATGTTCTTGAAATGGAAGTCGCCGAAGCTCTTGAATTCTTCACACACATCCCTGCGATTAAACATAAACTCGAAACACTGAAAAGAGTGGGGATGGGATATATTAAGTTGGGACAGTCTTCCACGACGCTTTCCGGAGGGGAAGCTCAGCGTATTAAGCTGGCAAAAGAATTGACGCGTCCTTCGACAGGAAATACCTTGTATATTTTTGACGAACCGACGACGGGATTGCATTTTCATGATATTAAGCACCTTCTTGAGGTGTTGCAAGAGTTTGTCGACAGAGGAAATACGGTTTTGGTGATCGAACATAACATGGACGTTGTCAAGACTGCAGATTGGATCATTGACATCGGTCCAGATGGAGGCAAGGGGGGAGGGGAGATTGTCGCTGCGGGGACTCCTGAAAAAATATCTCTTTTAGAGACTCCAACAGGAAAAGCTGTCTACGATGCTTTAAACAGCGATCCACAGGAAAAAGTCACCCAAGCGCTAAAACGATTGAACTCACAGAAATCGGCAAAAAAAGCGACTAATAGAGTTCAAGAGATCATTGTCTCTGGTGCAGAGCAAAATAACCTTAAATACGTATCGGTAAATATTCCACGGGAAAAAATCACCATCTGTACAGGGCCGTCGGGATCGGGTAAATCCTCTTTTGCATTTGACACGGTGTATGCAGAAGGGCAGCGTCGCTATATCGAATCGCTCTCCCCCTATGCACGTCAATTTGTGCAGCAGATGCCAAAACCGAAGGTGGGTCATATTGAGGGATTGTCTCCTGCGATTGCCATCGAACAAAAAGCACATGCGGGGAATCCAAGAAGTACTGTAGGGACAATGACAGAGACGTATGACTACTTGCGTATTCTTTATGCACGTTTGGGAATTGCTCATCATCCAGAAACGGGAGAGCGAATTCAAGAGATCAGTAAAGATCATGTGGTCAACCATATCTTGGAGTTTCCAGAAGGAGAAAAAATTCAGGTTCTAGCACCTATCGAGATACGGAAAAATGAAAAATTTGAAGATGTGATTAGTCGCCTCCAAAAACAGGGTTTTTTGCGTATACGTCTCAATGGAGAGTTTTTCGATATCGATAGTGATGATTTTAGTGGTCGCTTCGATCGCAAAAGAAAAAATGAAATTTATTTGGTGATCGATCGATTGAAAATCTCAAAGACGCAAAGACAGCGTCTTTTTGAGTCTGTCGACAACGCTGCAAAAATTGGCAACGGAAAACTCCTCATCGCAAAAGATAATAAAGATGTTCCGTTTAACCTTGCCTTCTCGGTCGAAAGCACAGGGGAGTCTTTTGCGGAAATCACTCCTCATACCTTTGCTTTTAATCATGCTTTTGGAATGTGTCCTGACTGTCAAGGCCTTGGTTATCAATATGGCGCCAACCTCACCCATCATCCTGAGGTGATGTCCCAATCGGCAACATCGCTGATGCGCTATCTGTGGAATGCAAATGCTAAATCTCAGCCTTTTTCTCTCTTTCAGGCGTTTTTAAAAGTAGAAAAAATCGATCCATTCACTCCGTTAAATCAATTGCCCCATCCACAGCTTCAAATGCTCATGAATGGTTCTCCTGCTGATGTCTGGTATCAAACATCAGGCTTTAAATTCCGTTGGGTAGGGATCAATAATGCCTTCGCTAAGGCGGGTAAGAATGGTTTGGCTGAAATTAAACAGGGTGTACTCCCAATGCTCGATGAGCTTCCTTGTCTTTCATGCCAAGGAGGACGCCTCAACCCAGTGGCCCGCCATGTGACAATCAATGATGTTTCCATCTGCGATCTTTGTCGCTTACCGATCGACAAAGCTTACGCATTCATCAATGCTTTATCTTTGAGTAGTCAAGAGGGTAAGCTCCTCGACGAAGTGAAAAAACAATTGTTGAATAAATTGAGTTTTATGATCGAAGTGGGTCTTCACTACCTATCCTTGGAAAGGCGCGCTCCTTCGCTCTCCGGAGGCGAAGCTCAAAGGATCCGTCTGGCTAGACAGCTCGGCAGCGGACTCACAGGCGTTCTTTATGTCCTCGATGAGCCAACGATCGGACTTCACCCAAGGGATAACCACAAGTTGAATCAGGCTCTCGCTAAGTTAAAAGGATTAGGAAATACACTATTAATGGTGGAACACGACCCACTCACCCTTGCGACTGCCGATTATATCATCGATTTCGGACCACACTCAGGGGAGCATGGAGGGCATATCACAGCTCAAGGAACTCTTGAAGAGATAAAAAATAACCCAGCATCATTGACAGGACAATATCTATCAGGAAAACTATCGATTCTCATTCCTAAAAAAAGGAGGAAAAAGGGGAGAGAAGCATTGACGATCACACATGCACGAGTGAACAATTTAAAGGATATCTCGGTCTCAATCCCAATTGGACTTCTCACGTGTTTGGTGGGGGTTTCCGGCTCGGGTAAGTCGACATTGTTGCATCAAATCCTTCTCCCTGCTGTTGAACAGGGAGTTCTCTCTTCGGACTCCATCACCTATAAGGGAGCGACCGTTAAAGGAATCGATCATATCGATAAGGTGTTGTCGATCGATCAAAAGCCTATTGGCTCAACCTCCCGTTCCGATGTGGGGACCTACACCGATATTCTGACAAAAATGCGCGAATTCTTTGCTGCTTTGCCCCAGGCAAAAGTTAAAGGATTGCAAGGGAAACACTTTAGCTATAATCACCGTAGTGGCATGTGCACCTCTTGCTGGGGGATGGGATATAGAAAGATTGAAATGCACTTCCTTCCCCCTGTTAAAGTCGTATGTGAAGAATGTCAGGAAATGCGCCTTAATCCGGTAAGTCTTAAAATCACCTACGCAGGGAAAAACTTTGGCGAATGCTTACAACTCACCGTTGATGAAGCTCGTCTCCTCTTTCAAAATCATCCACGTATCGTTCGCTCTCTTGACACTCTGATTTCCGTGGGGCTGGGATATCTTAAATTGGGACAAGAAGTGGCTTCTTTATCTGGAGGGGAAGCGCAACGGATAAAGCTTAGTCGCGAACTTGCTAAACGTTCTACCGGACGCACCCTCTATCTCCTCGATGAACCCACCACAGGACTTCATGCCGATGATATTAAGACACTGCTCGGCGTATTGCAGAAACTCGTCGATAAAGGCAATACCATGGTCATTATTGAGCACAATCTTGATGTGATCAAATGTGCCGACCATCTCATCGAAATAGGACCAGAAGCAGGAGAAGAGGGAGGATACGTCGTTTGTACCGGCACTCCTGAACAGGTGGCCAAGGTAAAAAACTCATGGACCGGATCCTACCTATAATACGCTGAGGATACTTCCTGCGCCCGCTGCCGGGGCGCATTTATTTATCATATTTTCCCCGCTTTCCGTTCGCTGCGCTCACTTCAAACGGGGCTAATCACATTCCTCCCTACCGGGAGGGGGATAAAAAACAAATTTTACCTCTTCTGGAAGAGAGAACAAAAGGGCTAAAATCGAACCTCCCGGTAGGGAGGAATGTGATTAGCCCCGTTTGAAGTGAGCGCAGCGAGCGGAAAGCGGGGAAATAGCGACATAATAGACGCGCCCCGGCAGCGGGCGCAGGAAAGATCGTTGGCGTATTTTTTTTAATTATACAACTTCCCCAAAAAAAAATAAAAATAATTATGTACAATTAAACAGTTACTGTATATAATGGCTTTGTGTTATTTTTATAAAAATACATTTTAATAAATTTAAATATAGGAGAATTTGATATGAGTACATCAGCAGCCTCACTATCTACCGCACTGGTCCCTTATTACGGATCGGCAGCCGCAGCCGCAACAACTGATGCATCATCTCCTCCTACCGTTAGATCGAGAACCGCAGTTCCGGGGCAGTCTTTGCTAGAGACTTTACCTACAACTCTTATACAGCACATCCTTTCATTTCTTGCGCCGGTAGGTTTTTCAAGAGCAGCATTTACATGTGTATCAAGAACATGTCAATTAATTACTTATGATTATGAGTTAACTGTGGGCGTGTTGCGAGAAAATTTCCCTTTTATGAAGGTGCTCTTGGACCATTCATCACTCGCAGCCATTAAAGATCATAGGGAACAACTTGTAGCATTACAAAAAATTTTAGGCCTGATGGGGAAGATGACGTCAGTTCTTTGGCGTACGGACAATCTAAACTCTCTTCTTTATTATTATTTTAACTTTGACGAAAAACAGTATTATCTAACAAATGTTGATGGTTTATTAAAGAAGATCGGTCAAATATATCCTGGGACGATTTGGCTATATGCAGTTTTATATGAGCCGGCCCTCTTGGAATTTATACGTTCTATACCTGTTGATGAAGTAATAAAAAATATAGTCTATTTTCATGCTGTGCTGGGAAATAATCAGCCATTTATTGATCAATTTGAGGGCGAAGTGGGAGTGCTTGCCATGCAAGGTGTGCTCAATCGCAGCTCTTATCCTTATAATTTTGAAGAAATAGGGCACTTATTAGACAAGTGTCGGCGTTTAGAGTTATCGTTGGATATAACAGCGCCTTTTTCCTCGGCGATAGAAAATGGGCACATTGACTTCGCTGAGCGTTTGTGTATGTCAGGTCATCGTTTTAAGCATGTAAAGATTTTACAAGAAGTGTTCGAACTATATCATATCAGAGATTTAGTGCTAAAAGAGAGAGTAGAAAGACAGAAGCCAATGATAATTAATATAATAAGGTTTATACTTAACGCTCCGCTATCTTCCAACGTGGGTATTAAGTTGGGTTTGTCCTTTTTTCCAGAACCCTTTTTAGTTGGCCGTGAATTCTATTGTCCTATAACTGTTCAGCAGATGTTAATAGTAATATTATCACGTAATGAATTAGAATATCTTGAAATATTTTTAAATTCGCCTCTTGTAATTAGCAAGGAAATACTTACTCACTTGCTATCTACTTTAGATTGCATAAATGCAGCTTTTTCCTCCGGCTTGAGGCCGAAAGAGACTTTTTCCTTAGGCTTAAGTCTGAGGCCGGAAAAGAATAGACCGGATATTCGCGAACAGATGGCTGCTTTAATTCGTGAGAAATTAGCTTCAATGGAACCTACAGAGGAGTGTAAAAGTGCTCCTATTGAGGAAACACCAGCAGCAAGGATTACAGGGATGGGGCTTACCCGAAGATTGCCGCTTGCTGCGGCAGCAGCGGCTCGTCCGGACTCTGATGGCTCTGAAAGTGATTATGACGGTGCGATTGATACAGATGATTTTCGTTCGGATAGGGGGTTGATAGCTCGTCTAGAACCATCGCCTACAAGAACACCGAGAATGCGAGCAATTCGTGGTCTTCCAGAGCAAAGGTCTATTTCGCCAGCTCTTTACATCCTAGCAGGGGTTGTCATTGTCGTTTCTTTGCTTGTTTTTTTGCGAAACAATGCACAGTAATTTGAGTGCCGAGATTGTGTATTTTATCAAGCTCGACTTTTAATCACCTCCTCCCCTAAAAATGCATTTGCATTTTTTGGGGGATTTTATATAATATGAAATTCCCCCATAAATGAATATTCGCTACTTCAGGGGGAAGATAAGGTGGGTGTCATGACAAAATTTATAGGCAGAGAAAAAGAACTTGAATCCCTTAAGGGACTGCTTCGGAAAAAAAGTTCCAGTCTTGTTGTGATCCGTGGACGACGACGAATAGGAAAAAGTCGATTAGCTGAAGAATACGCCGCTTCTTTTGATAAAGCGTATATTTTGTCTGGAATTCCACCTGACCCCGACATAAGCGCAGACACACAAAGAAAAGAGTTTCTGCGACAACTTCAAGAATACCGATTGCCAATCTATCGAAGCGATGATTGGGGGAATTTGTTTTATGACTTGGCACAGGAGTGTAAGCAAGGACGCGTGCTCGTCGTTCTCGACGAAATTACCTGGATGGGTTCTCAGGATCCTACATTTCTCCCCAAGCTAAAAACAGCGTGGGATCGCTATTTTAAACATAACCCTCAGTTTGTGATGATCCTTTCTGGATCTAATTCTGCCTGGATCACTAAAAACATTCTCAGTAGCACCGGATTTTTTGGTCGAGTTTCTCTCCGCCTGCTATTAGAAGAGCTCTCATTGCCCGAATGCAACATGTTTTGGGAGGGAAAGTCTGGAACAGTTTCAGCTTATGAAAAATTTAAGATTTTATCAGTCACAGGCGGAGTCCCTCGTTACCTGGAAGAACTGCGTCCAGATCTATCGGCCGAAGCTAATATTCAACGTCTTTGTTTTGATTCCGAAGGGCTACTTTTTCGTGAATTTGATCAAATCTTTCACGATTTATTCCAAAAACAGGGATTTTTCTATAAGCAAATTGTTGAAAATCTAATTAATACCCCCCTTTCAATGACAGAACTCGCCGGAAAACTCGGTAGATCACGAGGCGGAGATCTTAGCAACGCTCTCAAAGAATTGATGGAATCTGGTTTTTTAGCACGTGACTATACCTGGTCATTCGCGACGGGGAAAAGATTAGAGGCGAGTCGATATCGCGTGAAAGATAACTATTTAAGGTTTTATTTAAAATACATTTTTCCGCATAAAGAACAGATTGAAAATAATCAGTTGCAGCGGTTGCCCCAAGGATGGTTATCGATCATGGGATTGCAATTTGAAAATTTGGTTCTGAATAATGGATCTCTTATATGTAAAATCTTAGGAATTTCATCGGAAAATTTGCTCATGGCTAATACCTACTTTCAAACGGCAGGAGCTCGTAAACAGGGATGTCAAATTGATTATCTGATTCAAACGCGCTTTCGCTATTTGTATGCGTGTGAGGTCAAATTCCGGCAAGAGGCGGTTGGTAAAGAAATCATAAAAGAAGTAGAAGAGAAGCTTCATCGTCTAAAACTCCCTCGAGGGTTTTCATGTTGTCCTGTACTTATCCACGTCAATGGCGTTACAGAAGACGTTATTGATAGTGGCTATTTTGCGCGGATCATCGACCTATCCGAACTGCTCAAAAAAGTTTAATTAACAATAGTAATTATTCATTCGAAGAATTTTTTGCTGTTCCAGGTCGTAAATTAAATCTAAAGGACAAAGGACCTTAAGGACAAAGGACTTTTAGTCCCCTGTCCTTGGTGTCCTTAGGGTCCTTGGCGTCCTTAAAGTCCTTTGTCCTTTTTCATTTTTATTCATTCTTACTGCTATATTTTTGATTTAGGGATAAATATCAATTTATTGTAGCATGAGGGAAAATGTCGTAGCTATTCATCACTGGGATCTGTTTAGCCACGTTTCAACATTTCTCTGTTGCTACGCGAAGCGTTTGGAGTGCGAAAGTCCTCTTTCGCTTTATTACTTAAGGCAAAGCGAAAGAGGGCTTTCGCACTCCAAACGCTTCGCGTAGCATTAAAGATCTGGGCAACAATAACTTTGGATTGTGTATGTCGGAAACAAATTTTAAGTTGATTCATGTGGCTCGTGTATTAAATGAAGAGGGAAGACGTTGTTACCTATTACTGAGACGGTTGAAAGAGAATCACTTTACTTGGTTTGAGAAACTCGATAACAACGATGAAATTGAAACTCCGGTTTCGGCGCCGACAATCGAGGAAGCTCTTCGCCTTGCTGTGCGCCAATGGAAGAATCACTCCTTTTCTTACGTTATCTGCGGCTTCCGCTACACCTTACCCGAAAGGGATGAACATGGAATTAACGCTCTTTTCCATCAAATGGTCGACTCCTATAATTCCATGAGTGGCGTCTATTACGATCAAGAGCTGGGCTGCAATTGCATCGTCCATAATGCCTCCGAAGAGGCCTTACAACTGCGACAGGAGATGAATAAATAGGCTGTATGAAAAAAGAAATCACTTGCCCAAGCTGCCACATCCTTTTTTCGTACCACTCAGGAGCTCAGGAATTAGATCCTCGTTACTGCCCATTTTGTCGCCAAAACCTCAATCTCTCACACGCAACTACGGTGGTGGTAGATAGCCACCAAAAGGATCTCCCGACATTAACCCCTGAAATTCCTTGTCATTTTTCCTTTCTACCCGAACATATTCCTTCTTCAGAACAAATCCTGGAGACGATAGGCTCCTATCAAATACTCGAAAGCATCGGCAAAGGGGGAATGGGGGAGGTCTTTCTCGCCTATGATACAACTTGCGGACGACGAATAGCCCTCAAGAAAATTCGCCCTGACTTAACTCAACATAAGCAGCTCCATCGCCGCTTTCTTAAAGAAGCCCATGTGACAAGTCAACTTGCTCATCCAGCAATTATTCCTATTTATGCAATCCATAGCTCTACCGATTTGACTTACTATACCATGCCTTACATTCAAGGACAGACACTCAAACAAATTTTGCGTACGGCTCGTCAAGTGGAAAAGTGTGGGCAAAAAGTCAATCATCTGATGGAATCGATCCCTGCGCTGATGAGGATTTTTTTGAGCATTTGCCAGGCTATTGCCTATGCCCATTCTAAACAGATTTTACATCGCGACTTAAAGCCAGAAAATGTGATCATCGGGCAGTATGGACAGGTGGTGATTTTAGATTGGGGACTGGCGAAAATTATTCATCCTGAAGTCGCGGAAGAAGAAGATGCCGATGAGGAGATAGAACTAAATGAAAAGCCCTTACATAACTTGACATATGTAGGAAAAATTGTAGGAACTGTTCTTTATATGGCCCCAGAGCAAGTCCTTGGTAAGCCTGCTAGCTTTCAGACAGATGTTTATTCTTTAGGTGTGGTCTTGTACCAACTGCTAACATTAAAAATTCCTTTCTATAGAGAATCTGTAAAGGCTTTTCGCCGTGTTTTGCATCAAGAAACGATCCTCGATCCATCTGAAGCTGCTCCCTACCGGGATGTTCCTCACTCCCTCTCCCGTGTCGTCATGAAATGCTTGGCCCCAACGCCAGAACAACGGTATAAAACTGTTGATGAACTCATCCATGATATCGAAAATTATATCGAGGGACGCTCTGAATGGTTTCAAATCACAGAGCTCGATATTAAAAATAAAAACGACTGGGAATTCCAGGAAAATGTTTTGATAGCTGAACACGTTGCCCTTTCTCATCAAACAGCTGTTTCCGATTGGGTAAGCCTCATGATCTCTAAAACATCGTTTAGGGATAATATCAAATTGGAAGCTCAAGTTAAGATTGGAGATAGAGGGCATGGAGTGGGTTTTCTCCTTTGTATTCCAGAAAAAGCAGAAAGAGAACACCTGAACGATGGATATTGCTTATGGTTGGGTGTCAAAGGGAGTAAATCGACAAAACTGCTTCGCTCTACTGTTGAAGTCATTCATTCACCGGAGATCTTTCTCGAGCGACATGAATGGTACCATGTACGCATCGAGAAAATTGATCAAAATATCTACTTCTATCTCAATAACATATTGCAGTTTTCTTATATCAGCTACCTGCCATTGACAGGAACTCATATAGGCCTCATCTCACGCGATGATGATTTCGCATTAAAAAATCTCATGGTTTATATCGGTAGCCAAAACGTCACTGTTAACTGTTTGGCAGTACCAGATGCATTCTTGGCACACAAAAACTACGCAACAGCACTTACTGAATACCGCAGAATTGGTTATTCATTTCCTGGACGAGCAGAAGGGCGCGAAGCGATGTTCCGTGCTGGAGTTACGTTATTAGAACAAGCCAATAGTAGTGGCGATAAAGAAAAAAAGGCAATGTATTATGATCTGGCTCTTGAAGAGTTTAATAAGTTACACCACACACCAGGAGCTCCTTTGGAGTATTTAGGTAAAGCTCTCGTTTATCAAGCTCTTGGCGACCATGAGGAAGAGGCTAAATGTTTTGAACTGGCTTACAGGCGTTACCCCAGGCACCCGTTGCTGCCCGTTTTGCAGGAAAAAATTATCCACAGAATGCACGACATCTCTCGCTATGACCGCAAAGCCACGTTTAATTTCATTTTTTTAGCCCTTAGATACATTCCTAATGCTATCTTTGTGGGAAATACAAATAAACTACTCGTAAGCCTGGAAAAACACTGGGAATCTCTGCCATTTATTGAACATGATCCATTAGAGGCCACCTTACCTGAATTAAGCCACACGATTTTCGGAATAAAATTGGCTTTCTGGCTGGGACGTTCATATATCATTGAAGAGATTATCAATGAACTTCTCGCGAATACAATCCTCCCGGCAATCACAATTGGGAACGCACTTTTTTGTTTAATTGAACTCGGTTCATGGGAGCTAGCACAGAAAGCATTGGAACAGGTAATACAACAATATGCTAAGCGAAAAATTCCCGATTTTGATCAGATAAAGAAAGCGATGGATATTATTCTGCTCTCTCACGTCTCTTCATTGGAAGTCGCTGTAAACGCCTATATAAACACAGCTGAAAATAGTGCTAGAACAATGATTTATTTGATGGAAGCTGCCATTGAACAAGATAAAACATCACTAGTTCATCAACTTTATCGATATTCTCAAACTCAACATTTTCCCCAAGAGAGCGAACTGCAAATCACAGCAAAAGAAATCTGGGCGCTTCTTTTAGAAAATCAGGTACAGTCGGCGGGAAACCTTTTACACACTTATCCATTAGAACTGTTGAGTCAAGAGACCACAATTCTTCATTTTCTTTACGGGTGTTGGTTATATGTCACCGAAGGAAAAGATATTGGCTTAATTCATTTTTCTGGCGTCCTTGAGGTTCCTTATCCAAGAACTTGGGCGGTTTTTAGTTATTATGTTAGAGGAAAATTTATTGATAACGGGGAATGGAAATCTCAGTCGTTTCTCTGGGAACGGCGGCAGTTGTATAGACAAATTGCTCTATTCTACCACTGCATAGAGGAAAATGAAAAAGCACAGATCTATAAGCAACGAGCTCTAGCAGCTGTCGTTTAAATTTGCGTCTACATTTCTTTAATAGTCCCTATCTTCCTATTTTTACCATTTTTGTGTTGAAATAAAATAAAATTCTAGTTAAAATCGCCTTTCTATATATTAAATAAAAACAAAATAGTAAAATGTTTTTTTTGCTAATTATTAATTAAGGGCTTTTTTATGTCATCTGTTAGCAGCTCCACTTCTCCTGAACACCGTTCTGAATACCGTGCTCTCACTGAGCAGTTAAATGCATTTTTGCAAACATCAGTTTACATTGACGACTCCGGAAATCTTAAACCAACCGGATTTTTTAGTTTGTTTACAGCGAGTCCTTCATCTGAAATTTTAGAAAATAAGATTGTTGCAATTCTCGATAGTAATCGACATTTATTGACATCATACGAGGATGTGGAGCTCGTTGTTAAGGTCGCGCAAAAGTGTGGATTGAACCTCGGAAAAACGGTTTCACAGCGTTTGCATAGTGCTCTTGATAAGGCTGTTCGTTCGATCATTGAGGCATTTGGATCGAGCAGTAAAGCCCCTATTTCTGCTACACCAGCATCGCCAGTGCAAGATCTCCCTGTTATGGAAGAAAACATTTTATCCACCCCGGAGCCTGAACCAACTCCAGAGGCTATTTTAGTTTTAGAACCTACTCCACCCCCAGAACCGGTCTCAATTCCAGAACCTACTCCACCCCCAGAAGCAGTTGTAGATGAAATTACGGAAGATGTTGTAGATTCTCATCCTCCAATTGTAGCTGATAAGATTGTAAATACAAATACGGGGCGTTGGAAAACGATTGCTGGATTAGGTTTAGTGGCTCTTGGTCTTTTAGGAACCGCCTACTATATGATGAGTTCTGGGGTGCCAAATCTGCCGCCATTGGATGACTCAGGTGAAGTTGGGCGACAACTGGCGAGTTTTTCAGATAAGGTAAATATACCTTCTGTGGCAGATGCCTTAAAAGAGATGTCAAAAGCTCTAGTACCGGTGGTGTTCTATAACATTGTACCCTCGTTTTCGTCTATGATAGGAGGCATGCAGCAAGCAAACCCATTTGATAGTCTATCTGAAGAAACAAAGAGAAGTATCCTTGCTGCAAGTATTTCACAAACAAACCCGTTTATCAATCCTGGTTTTGGAGTGCTATTTCAGGATCAACCGTTATCAGACAGACAAGTATTGCTTCTGCCAATGCCACAACAATCGAATCAGCTTTCATTTCCGATTGAGAATCCACTGATAGAGGAAGCTTCTCAACAAGGAAATTCTTCTGAAAGTGTAGCAACATTAGAGGAAAATATTTTTTGTCGTCCTGATTTTTCAGCATTATTTCAAGGACAACCCTTACCTCCTCCGTCTCTGTCATCTGTGTCATTAGAACAACCTGCGTCGTTAGACCAAACTATTCTGGTTACTACTTCGGCATCCAACTCTTCTCTGGTTGTTCAGGAGCCTGTTAGTCCATTGCCGAAGGAAACAGTTAATACGAGTTCACCAGTGACTATTACTAACAGCCCTTCGCCATTAAATCAGTCATTAGATAATGTGTCATCGCCCCCAAAACCAGTTCAGCCTAATGTAAGTAATACTTCGAATATTGCGCAAAATACAACTAAACCAAAAAGCAGTGGTACGCGTTCTATAGTAGTTCCTGTGCTTGGCGCATTAGCTGGTTTGGTCGGCACGGTGGCTCTTTCGGTTTTTGCGTGCTGCCGTTGTTGCTGTAGAAAAACGCCACCAAAGCAACTTAATGCTCAACAGAGTCAAAATTCTTCTCCTGATCTGATGAGGAATCTCCTTTTTACGGGCGTTGGTGCCTTGAATAAGAAACTTAAAGGAAATCAAGCAGCTCCACAAGGGGGAGGTCCATAGGTTCGTTATTCTTATGTTGAATTAAAACACCTATTTAATTAAACTTCCTCTTCTAAACCTAACTTTAACCAAATTATACAGAAACACGTGCAATCGAACAATTGATCTTCGATTTTTAAAAAAGGATTCTCTTATGCAGTCTCTCACTCGCGATGCTCTTATCAACCAATTAAATATGTTTTTGGAAAAACCGGTATTTATCGACCCATCTGGAAATTTTCAACCAATGAGTTTTGTCTCTCGCTTGACAACAACAATTTCTCCTAGAGATCTGGAAGCTAGGGTCGTTACAATGCTTGGAGAGCACGGAAAGTTACTCACCTCTTTTGAAGATACTGAGCTTGTTTTTAGGGTTGCTAAAAAATGTGGATTAAGTCTTGGTAAAATCGCTTCACAGAATTCTCATAAAGATCTTAATGACGTTGTGCGTTCTATTATTAACGTATTTGGGGCAAGCGTTGGTCCTGTAAAAGAAGAAACTGCAAATTCCATCACAGAAGAAATTATAGAAGCTCCTGTTCCCGTTATTCAACCAATAGCCGCTCCCTTAGTGCCTGTTCCTGAAGAGGTTATCTTAGAACCAGAGGCTCCTTTTGTTGAATCTGAAGTGACCACTCAGCCTACCATTGTGGCGGATCAACCCACTATCGTGGCAGAAAAAATTGTCAATACAAACATAAGTCGTTGGAAGATCATTGCGGGAATAGGTGCTGCTGTTTTAGCTACAGCTGGGATCGCTTACTACATGATAAATGCGGGTGTGCAGCAACCTCTTGATGCAGCTCAAAATATCATAGAAAATGCGGGGGATTTTTCTGAATTCCTTCCTGGAATCGTTCAAAACGGGATGTGTAAGATAGCAGAAAACTCACACTCAATTATTGATGCTGCAGTGCAACAAGCAACGCAATTTTCAACAGCATTAGTGCCTTTTGGGGTCTCTGCAATTGCATCTTCTAGAATTTCTACAATCACATCTCCATCTTTATCGCCTGCTGAGCAGTCGTTTTTATTTGGAATGCAACAAGTCAATTCTCTTGATCATCTTTCTTTAGATTTAAAAAGAAATATGATTGCAGAGCCTTTGTCTCCTCTACTAAGCAATCCTATAATTCCTGCGGAGCCTCAACCAACTTCTTCTTTGTCAAGCAGACAAATAGCACCTTTGTTTGTGCCGCCAGTAAAACCGATTTCAGCCGTTGTGACCCCTCAATCTTTTGTAGAAAAAATTCCTCCGAATTTTATTCTAAATCTTCCTCAAGCTGTTTCTGCGTCTTCTAGCTTACCAATACCACCTAAAGTACAAGTCCCTGTTGAATTTTTACCTGCGATGAAAGACAGTGCCCTTCTTAATCCAACAAATTTTGTGCCTACTGTTGTTAATCTATCGAATGCTATGGCTAATTCTCAACAGCGTGTTCAACCGGTGTCTCCACCCCAAGAAGTTGTCGAACAAATCTCCTCTCCTACGTATCCTGTTGGGGCTGTAGCTGCATTACTAGCTGCTGGTGGGGCTGGAATAGCAGCATTGCTAAGGAGAAAGCAAGAGAATCCTGTCGCAGAAGTGCCTGATCCGATGTATAGTCATGTATTAGAAGGCCTACCTCTAGAAAGACCGCCTGTAGCCGGTGATCGGGTTCCCGATCCCGATCCTGTTCCTGATCCTGTACCCCCTCCGAGACCTCCAGGGCCTTTGCCTGCTCCTCAAGAGAAGCGTAGTCAGGCTAGCCCCCCTGAAGAGCAACCTAATCAGGCAGAAGAATCACCTGTAGTTGTTGCTCAGGATCCCGTTCTCGATTCCATGCCCCCTCTTCGATCACCAGAGCCTTTGCCTGCTCCTCAAGAGAAGCCTAGTCAGGCTAGTCCCCCTATGAATAATCGAGCAAGAAGGGTGGAAAAAAGGAACCAAGGAGCATCTCCTGGATCACCAGCACTTTCAAGCCCACAGAGCCCTGTGATAGATTCTCCAGAGATTAAAGCTAGGGGGGAAGGGCGTTCTCCTGTTCAATTATCTGAGAACCAACAAGCAGCATTAAGTAGACTGGAGGGATTAAGAGGAGATTTGAATAAAATTAAACGGTTGCCAGTACCAGAAGGGGAAACTTTTAATGAGCATTTAGAGGAAGTTCTAGAGAATGTTATACATGTATTTCGGGAGGTTCGTGAAACCAATAAACGAGTTAATTTGCAAAAAATAGTCGATGATTTTGATGAACAAGTTACTCAACTGATCAGTGAAAGAAGAGTGTTAGGAATAAAGTCTATGGAAGCTGCTAAAGCACGAGTTGGTGTTTTATCACGGCAATTAAAACAAGCCAAAGGAACTGCTATTCTTTTGCATCTTGATGCTAAACAAAAGCAAGAGTTTAAAGCACTGACAGAAGAATGTGATAGGACGCTTAGCGATTTAAATTTACATATTTTAGGTACAGAGGATTTGGGTGTGGCAAAGGAAAATATCAGCGAATTAGAAAAAGAATTCTTTAAAGTCTCATTGGCATTGAAAAATTTTGCGCAGCCGTTGACTCGTGGTCCTAATTCGCCGGCTTCACCACCACTTCCAGTTTCGTCTCCGGGGCAACCATGGATTGCTCCAAATTATGTTCGGCCTATTCAGCGCAATTTGGCCGCAGCGGGAGGACATGGAAGTCCGCCTGTACGTGTAGTATCTCAAGTTTCAAATAGAAATCCTTTTGGAACACCCCCTCGATTTAGTTTGGAAGGAGCAGACAAGTCTTCAAGGCCTTTGAGAGATGGAAATTTTCAAACACCTCTGCGTGGAAATAAAACGTCTTTAACAGGTAATGTGGAAACACCACAAGGGCCGTCATCTAGATTTGGAGATTGATTGCAAAGGACAAACGACGCCAAGGACACCAAGGACCTTAAGGACACTAAGGACAAACGACACCAATGACCTTGGCGTCCTTAAGGTCCTTGGTGTCCTTGGCGTCGTTTGTCCTTTGTCCTTTTTTTATTAAGTTTATTTGGTTAGGTTTTATGAGTTCATTATTTTGCGTAGCTGTGCACACTGCGAATTTATTGGGAATATTTACAGACCCTTTTGAGTTTGCTGGCGATTATGGTTCTGAGGTGAATCCGATAAGAGAGCAGGTATTTGAATTAGTCGTTTCTAAAGAAGCTCTTTCCAAGAACCTCTCCGGTGCAGAAATAAAAAAGTTAATGCAAGATGAAGATGCGACTGAAGAGCAGGTAATCAGTTATCGAAGGGCTCTTGTTGTTGAAGCGATAAACCAGGAAAAATTGTATGGTCCTACTTTAGGGGAACTCGTGACTCCCGACCTCATCGAAGCTTTAGAACAAAAGCAGCGCGAACTTCAAATAGCCGAATTTACAGATCTTGATCTAACAAACATCATCCATTTTATCAATCATTATAAAGATGAAAAAGTTTTCAGGTTTTTAAGAAATAATCCGTCGGAACTATTGAATTTGGATGTCACCCTGCGCACCAATGCATCGAGAAATGGGGTGGCATTTGAGTTGCCGATCCTTGGTTCGACGATGCCTCTTGAAGTGTCAAATACTTTTCAGTTGAAAAAAAATCTATTGGATTCTCTTTTTATTGAAGAAACATTTGCCTGCACAAAACCGCAGAAAATGATACAAGAAACTATTGATCAACTTCCTGAAAACTTCCTCAGAAGCTTTTTAAACGCTAATGCCGATAATCAAGACTTACAAGTGTTTGCCTCTCCTGCCGGTCAGGTGTTTTTTTATTGGATGTACCAGGCTCTCAATCTACATCTTACTTCTGCAAATATCAAAATGATTGAACAGATTAATAAAGTGAAGGATGTTTTCGTTCACACCATTGGAGACCCCATAGTGAAAGGATGTTCACTGAGAGATCATTTGATCGATGCAAACTCAGCGGTTTTATTTACTCAGGAAAGCGATGCATTGCTTCCTCAAATTTTAACAGATAATCAACTATTCCTTCCTGTTGATGGACAAAATCCCAAAGATGGGACTTTTGTGTTTCTTAGGAATGGGACCTGGCAACCTGATTATGAGGTCATTTCTATTTCGAATTACGAGAGATTTGATAAAGGCTGTATGAATGTGGTCTTAGCAAGAAGAATGGACTCAGGGCAAAAATTCCTGCTAGCTTCTTGTCACGGTCGATCTACCGATTTTACAGACGCCTGTCTGCAAATAAGTCTGATCATGGAAAAATTTGATCAGCTGTATGATGGCTCCATGCAGCTTCTGATCGGAATAGATGCCAACACCAAAACAGAAAAAGAAGTTGAGGCTTTTAGAAACCATTTGGATCATCTTGGGCTCGTCGCGACAAGAGTAGGGCCCACAACGGTAAAAAGAAGGATGGTGTCAACTCAGCATGGCAAGGTCGGACGTCTTGCCATCGATGAAGAGGATTATCTCATCACATTAAAATCGTCAAACGGAGCACATTTTATTTTAGGTGGTTTGTCGGTAGGTTTTAAATATTCATTTCCCGATCGAAATTCTATCCAATTGCTTCCCAATATCGAAAATCCTTCCGACCATTATCCAGTAGGCGCCATCATGGCCCCCACTCGCAACTATTACCCATAGGATGCAAGTAGTAACGTTGATGTTATGCATGAGCACGGTTTTAACGCAAAGACGCAAGGATGCAAGTAGTAACGTTGATGTTATGCATGAGCACGGTTTTAACGCAAAGACGCAAAGGCGCAAAGCCTTCGGCTCCTTTAAAGCTAGGGGACGGTTAGTGAAATTGTTAAATGATTGCTTCGCAAGCTCAGCAATCAATTTATCCTTCTAAATGGGGCCCCTGGGGCCCCATTTAGAATGGTTTTTTTTAAGATCCGAGCTTGCGAGGAACTTAAAAAACTTAACCTGAAATAATGCCCTTTTTCTCTAAGGAGGCCGAAGGCTTTGCGCCTTTGCGCCTTTGCGTTAAAACCGTGCTCATGCATAACATCAACGTTACTACTTGCACCGTCTTTGCGTTAAAACCGTGCTCATGCATAACATCAACACTACTGCCTGCATCCTTGCGCCTTTGCGTCTTTGCGTTAAAACCGTGCTCATGCATAACATCAACGTTACCTATCCATTATATCGGCAATCCATATTTCTGATGGATCGAGTCGTGATGCTCCCTTGTCTCTAAGTGAGAGAATATTTCCGATTCAACATTGAGGGAGTGTTTGAGTTTTGCCTCTATTTTTGTAGCGATTTCATGGGCGTCGAGAAGAGTGATATCGGAAGGGAAGAGAAGATGGAATTCGATAAAGATTTTATGTCCAGAAAAACGGTGTCTTAGATGGTGATACTCTAGTTTTTTGTCTTTCATCTCATTGTCGAGAGTCGCGACAATCTGTCGATGTATTTCCGGGTCTACTTGATCCATCAACCCTCCCACACATCTCTTGATGAGTTTAATGCCTGTCCATAAAATATTTGTTGCTGCCAATATCGCTACAAGAGGATCAAAGAAACTGATATGGGTCAGTTTGACTAGAATAAGGGCGATGAGGACGGCAAAGCTTGTCAAACAGTCGGTGAGGATATGTTTTCCATTTGCTTCTAAAATAATCGATTTGTATTTCTTACCTCTTCTGGTGAGGTAAAAACCCAAAATCAGATTAATAGCTGTCGCTGCTACCATGAAGAGCATTCCTGAGTCGAGGTTTTCTGGCTCGACTCCCAAAATGATTTTAAGTACCGATTCGTAAAAGATATAGCAGGCGGCAACAATAATCATTGAGCCTTCACATCCAGCTGAGAAAAAACTGATTTTCTCATGGCCATAAAGATGATTGTCATCGGCGGGTTGCAAGCTCAGCCACATGCTATAGGCTGAAAAACCGACGGCAAAAACATGAATGATCGATTCTGCAGCATCGGAGAGAATCGCTGCAGATCCTGTGATGTAGTAGGCATACGTCTTAATAAAAAGCATTAAGACACCTACAGAAAATGACAGGCGCATCGCAAAATTCATGTTGTGTCTATCAGTGTCTGATAGTGTTTGATTATAAGCATTCATGATGTTTCTCTATATTCTGTAACTTGAGTGATCGCATCATTGAGACCATCGCCAATGATGTGAAAAGCTAAAAGTGTAAGGCTGATAAAAGTCGCTGGAACCCACAGACGCCAGGGATAATACTCCATGGCGGGGAGTCCCTCATTGGCCATTGTGCCCCAGCTGGCTATTGGAGCTTGTACTCCCAGGCCGAGATAACTTAGGAAGGCTTCAGTAAAAATTGCCGAAGGAATCGTTAAGGTTAATGTGACGAGGATCGGACCAACTGCGTTAGGAAAGAGATGACGAAAAAGAATTCTCCAAAAATTAGCTCCTAAGGCTCTGGCTGCCAGGACATATTCTTGCTGTTTGATTTTTAGCAGTTGTCCTCTCACAATACGAGCCATCGTGAACCATCCAAGGACAGAAAGAGCGATGATGATGGTGTGAAGGCCGGATCCCAAAGCGACGATGAGTGTGATTGTGATAAGGAGGGAGGGGAGGGCGCTGAGGATGTCGACAAAACGCATCATGATTTCATCTAATTTTCCTCCGGCTAATGCCGCGATGCCTCCCCAGAGAGCCCCTATCACGAGATCGATACAGGCAGCTGCGATGCCAACGAAAAATGAGATGCGCGCTCCATACCATATGCGGACGAAGATATCTCTTCCTAGGTCGTCTGTACCAAACCAGTGGTTGGGAGAAGGAGGTTGATTTTTTATCGATAGGTTGACGTCGTAATAAGAGTAAGAACTCAAAAAAGGAACGGTTATAGCCAACATAATAAATACGATAAGAAGCCACCCACTAAAGATAGCTAAGCGGTTGCTTTTGAAGTAGAACCAAATTTTTTGCCAAAATGTAGAAGAGGGGGAAATCATACAACTCCTCTATTATTTTTTGCGGCTTTAGCAAGTCTGGGATCTATCATTAAAGAGAGTGCATCGACAGCCAACGAAATCGTTAGAAGTAGTGTGCAATAAAAAAGTGTGATTCCCATGATTAACGGGTAATCGCGGTTCGATACGCTATTGACAAACCAGTAGCCGAGCCCAGGAATGCCGTATATTTTCTCGATGATGAAAGCTCCGGTCAATGTATGGGCACTGAGGGGGCCAATATAACTAAGGAGGGGAATAAGAATATTTTTTAGCGCATGACGCCAGATAATTCTATATTCAGGAAGGCCTTTTGCACGGGCGGTTGTGATGTATCCCTGTTTGAGCTCTTCAATCATGTTGGCTCCGGTAATCCGCGCAATAAAAGCTGCAGGAAGCGCCCCGAGGGAGATCGCGGGTAAAATAGTCTGGCTAAATGACCCCCAACAAGCAATGGGAAAAAGCTGTAGCTTAACAGCCAAAAAGTATTGCAGCAATGTTCCCAGGATAAAACTGGGAACCGAAATGCCGATAATAGCTAAAATATGAGTGAGGGAGTTTTGCCATCCATGCTGATAAAATGCGGACCAAAGCCCCAAAAAAATGCCTACGGGTATGGCTAAAGCAAGAGCTTCCCCTCCTAGAAGAGCTGAAGTGGGGAAGCTGTGGCCAATAATTTCAGCGACATCTTGCTTATGGTAGACAAGAGAGGGGCCCAAACGAAGAGAACAGAGATTGGTAATGTAATTGATATACTGGCTATGTATCGGAGCATCTAGGCCATACGTGTGGCGCAGAGCATGATAGATCTCTTCCGGCAACGCCTGTTCTTGCTGGAAAGGATCTCCAGGTATTATTCTAACAAGAACAAACGTCAGCATCGAAAGAACAATTAACGATAGGCAAGCATAAAACAATTTGCGGGCTAGGATCGCAATCATTTTTATTGGACATCCTCATCGAAAAAGGCTTGTTTGAAATCGAGATATCCAAGAGGAGAGAAATAAACGCCTTTAATCTTGTCGGTTTTTAAGTAATTAAATGCACTGTAGAACAACGGAGCTACAGGCATCCCTTCCATAAGAATCTTTTCAGCGTCATTAAGCGTTTTTAGGCGGTTTTTAGGCTCCTGCTCTAATGCAGATTTTTCTAATAAAGCCGTATAAGCCCCATTATGCCAGAATGTTTGGTTGGTGGGGGTGTCTCTCGATTGGAAAATTTCTAAGAAATTAATGGGGTCTAGAATATCCGCGTACCAAGATCCAACGCTCATTTGATACTTGCCAGAACGCATTCTATCGGTGACAATTTTTTGTTCTCCACTTTCTATCAGGAGGTTAATGTTAAAAGCCTGATTCCATTGATGCTGCACAGCCTGGGCTATTTTATGATTGCGATCGTTGGCTGCATAGAGAAGAGTGACTTGCGGCATTGCAGCTATCGACTCCCAATTTTCTTCAACAGCCTCTTTAAATAGCTTTTGCGCTTGTTCGATGTCGTGATCTTTGTAGTAGTCTTGATGGTTAAAACCGAAAGAGGGGGGAATAATTCCTATTGCAGGACGTTGGTTACCTTGTGTGACATGGTCGACAATAGCTTGTCTATCGAGAGCGAGAGCAAAGGCTCTGCGGAGTTTTTCTGAGGTAAAAGGAGGACGTTCAGTGTTAAAACGAAACCAATGGGTTCCGGCTCCGGGAAGTATTTGTAAGCTCCCTTCTTGTTTAAGCGAGGCGACCGCATCCTGTGGAAGAGTCGAAAGGGGAGATCCTACCCAAGATAAAGAGCCAGCTTTAAAGAGTTGCAAGGCAGTGGCTTCATCTAAAATTTGAAGGGTAATCGTGTCTAGATGGACTGCGTTAGCATCCCAATAGAGGGGGTTCTTAACGACTTCAAACACACTGCGATGCTCCCAGCGGTTTTGTTTAAATGGTCCATTTCCAATAATGGCATCTTCTTTATCTGTTGACTCTGACCGAGTTTCCGGATGGACAGGAAAATAAAAATGACAAGAAGTGAGTTCAAGGAAATAAGGTGTTGGATGCTCAAGTTCGACAACGAGTGTGTCTGGGGAAGTCGCCTTAACTCCTACAAGTTTCTTGGAGATTAGACCGTCTTTAAATTGTTTTGCTCCTTTAATCATAAAAAGCTGGTAAGCGTTACGAGCTAAAAAATTTGGAGCAAGAGTGGATAACCACGTCTCGGCAAAATCTTCAGCAGTGAGGGGAGTGCCGTCAGACCATTCTGAAGGACGCAGTTTAAATGTGTATGTTTTCAGATCTTCTGAGATTGTCACGTGGTTAGCGATAGCAGGTTCTAGAATGCCATTTGCATTGGTCCTCATTAATCCTTCAAAAAGCATATGACTTATCGTCGTAGCACTAAGATCCCCCATTAGGCGAGGATCCAACGTATGAGGGTCATCTATCGAAGCGATCGTGAATGACGATGAAGGGGTTGTTTTTTTAGTTTCATCATGTGAACATCCCATATAAAATAGTGCATGAAGAATAAGAAATAAAGGGGTATAGCGTGACATAAGAAACACATCCATTTTGATTTGTTACATTGAGTATAGCCATTCAACTTGATGTGCGCTATAGAAATTCGCATGTATACTGAAACACTTTGCACAAGGGAAGGCGAACCGCAGAGGCGCAGAGGTGAATTTTATACAGATCCTGGGGGCTTTGGAGCAGCCGAAATGCCAACTTTGAGTGTGTTTCGGTATATCTTCGGTATATCTTCTTGCTTGTTTATTTTAAATTTTATATAAGGAGGAAAAGTTAACATAAAGAGGCGCTTGTATGCCTAGATTTTCTACTGTTGTCATTGTTGTCATTGCGATTCTGCTAGGATTCTTGATGATTCGTCATTCCATGGATAGCATAGAGCGTCCAGATTCAGATAAAGATGTAAAGGCTGCAGTCTCTGTTGCTGAACAACCTTTAGTTCCAAGCTTTGAAGATTGGCGTGAGTTTTCCCCTCCATCGGGAGCATTTAAAGTGATGTTCCCTTCAATTCCCCAAAATACTTCTGATTCTATTTTAGACAGAAGACTTGGTGTGTTTTTGGAATACAATACCTTTATTGCACCGGAAGAAAATGGTCCGATTATTGTGGTGACGACAATTGCATATCCAAAAAATATAGAGGAAAAGCAGGTTGAGGAGACTCTTCGAGGGCTTGTAGACGACATGCTTATTCGCAATAAGAAAAATAAACTTGAATATGCGAATCTCGAGATGTCATCTCCCCATCCCTCCCTAGACTTTTCTTTGATAAGTGATCAACTATTAATGATTGGAAAAGTCATTCTGGATAAAAATATGGCTTACATACTCACGATGGCTAATGAACGTGCCGTATTTAATTCCGATGAATTGAAATTTTTCTTGAACTCCTTCACCCTTAACGATAAATAAAGGTTATAACTATGCATTATCTTTCATATACAGCTTTAATGATTCTTGTTGGTGCGACATCTCTTTTTGGCGTTCCTTCAGATGATGATTCACCCCCACCGGCCCCAGTGCCAACGACGGAAGATTCGAATGGGAAACCTCTCGAAAAATCAGATAAAGTAGCGTTCGAAACACCCAATAGCGGCGCGGCTGAACGTCCTAAGGTACCGCTGCCAACTGATTTGAAAGTTTTCGAGATGCCCGGTGCCGTCGTGATAAAAAACGGTCAATGGCAGGGAGTGGACTACTTAGGTCATATTTCAAACCAAATCACCGTAGATGTTGAAATCGTTAAGGGAAACGCAACCCCAGAAATTCAAACAGAGCCTCTTGTCAATTATGCAAGAAAGCTTCTTAATAGCGTTGATATCATTCGCCAGCTGAGTCAGCGCGAAAGACCCCCAATGCCTCTTTTGCATCTTCTTCTCGTCGTCTATCCTATCGATAAAGATAGAGTCGTCGTTTTTGGTAACTGCCGTCTTTTTGAGGAAGTGCAAGTGATGCGTCCAGACTTCATCTCTTCAGGTTTCTGGCAAGCGATCACTTGGGAGTCACTCGATGTTTCAACGTCGTCTGTTAGTGATCTTTCAGACCATCTTAAAGATATTGTTGACAAGTTAGTGTCTGGATTCATAGAGCGTTATCAACTCTATAACCCTCAATCAGATAAAATCGAAATCCCCGCTAAGTAGCAGCAATTAATCTATACTAAGAGATAGTCTTTTTTGCCATTAACCTAGAAACGGCAGTTCAAGGTAATAAAGTGATGCAAGATTTTGAGTTAGAATCACCTCCGATGGGGGTTGATCATTCCCAAAAGGTGAAGGCAACCCCCATCGGAAGTGATTATAGCTCAAAAGATTGTATCAATTTATTGCCTTCAACTGCCGTTTCTAGGATTAAATAGGTTTTGTGCTAATCTGTGATTAATCAGTAAATTCGCACAGAAGTCCCAATGTTTTTTAAACGCGACATAGCAAAAGTTTTGGCTCGGTACTTAAAATTTGTCGATTACTCAATCACTTGCTGGACGCGTTGGAATTTTGACACTGCTCCCTCTTTCTCTTAACGAATTGGAGGACAATCAGCTGATTACGGATATTGATACAGCAATTTTTAATGGATCTTACCCACGCCTTTACGAGGATAAAATTGCTGCTATAGATTTCTATCCATCTTATATTCACACCTACTTAACTACAATAGTGGGATAAGTCAGCCTTCTACTTATTTTTGGCGTGATCAAAATGGACGTATTGAGGTTGATTGCATCATTGATCGAGGTGATATTTCAATGCCAATAGAAATTAAATCAGGTGAGACAATCATTCCTTCATTTTTCAAATCTTTAGAGGAATGGAGTAAAATATCGGGAAGCGATCCTGAATTTAGTACTATTATCTACGGAGGGGACTCCAGCCAAAGTAGGCGTTCAGGAAAAATCTTAGGTTGGAAGCAGGCTGGACAGTTCATTTCTCAATTATAATTCTGTTGGTTCTTGTTTGTTAATCCTGTACAATAGAGGGCGGAAAAGAATTTAAACGACTGGGAAAATTATGAATAACAATACGCCAAAAAAAGCAAAGCTCGTCATTATCGGCTCGGGGCCTGCTGGCTATACAGCGGCCATCTATGCAGCTCGTGCAAACCTTGAACCTGTTCTGTATGAAGGTTTTTTCAGTGGACCTCCGGGGGGCCAACTCACTACCACGACAGATGTTGAAAATTTTCCAGGCTTTCCAGAGGGGATTTCAGGCCCTCAATTGGCTGATAATTTTCGCAAGCAAGCGCTCCGTTTTAACACCACGCTCATTCAAGATGATGTTGTAGAAGTCGATTTTTCTAGACATCCATTCATTATTAAAGGAAAGAAAAATTCCCACGAAGCTCTATCCGTCATTATCGCCACCGGTGCGACTGCTAATCGCCTTGATATTCCAGGTGCTAGTGACGGGGAATTTTGGCAGCGAGGAGTCACTGCTTGTGCCGTTTGCGATGGCGCTATGCCGATGTTCCGCAACCGCGAGCTCTATGTCATCGGAGGAGGGGATTCAGCAGTCGAAGAAGCTGTTTTTCTCACAAAATTCGGAAGTAAAATCTATCTGGTCCATCGTCGCGATAAATTGCGAGCTTCAAAAATCATGCAAGAACGCGCTCTCAACCATCCCAAAATTGAAATTTTGTGGGATTCTATTGTCTCTGAAGTCAAAGGGGACGAAATTGTACGGGCGGTTGAAATCACTAATTTAAAGACGGGGGAGAAGTCTGTTCGTCCTGCAGCTGGACTCTTTTTTGCTGTCGGCCATACCCCAAACACAGCCTTTTTAAAAGGGCAAATCGCTCTTCACGATAACTATTACATCCAAGTGGAGCCAGGGACGAGCCGCACATCGGTCGATTTGGTTTTTGCTGCAGGAGACGCTCAGGATCATGTCTACCGTCAAGCAATCACAGCAGCCGGTTCTGGATGTATGGCTGCCATGGAAGCTGAAAGAGAACTTTCAGCAAGAGGGCTTGTGTTGTGAAAGGATTATTCGTTGCATTGATGTTGGCCGTTGTTGTTCCTTCTTTAGAGGCAATTCCTTATGAAGATCGATTTTCTCCCTGGTTTGGAGAACCTTTTGAAATAGAAACTTCAGCTGCTGTCATTTTGGAAATTTACGATTCTTTTGCCACAAAGCACTGCCCTCAACATCAAAAGACATGCGATGCCTTTTTTGAGTTAGATGTCACAACAGCAATCTTTGATGGTTGGTTTTTGGAAGTGCAAGGAATTGCAGCTCAAACTGGACACAAAGATTTCAATTTGGATGCAATTTTTATGACTGGTGGGGCAAAGTGGCTAAATGATATTGTAGGCGATCCAGTATCTTTGGCTACAGGCATTACTGTCAGCCAAGTTTTTAAAACGGGCCTAGATAATATCGCCGCATTTTATCATGGCGGCATCGAGGGGGAATTTGATCTCGTTGTGGGAAAAGAATACTCATCGATGGAATTTTGGGATTTGCGTCTCTGGAGTGTTTTTGGGGTTGGTGGTGCCGACATAGGATATCCTTGGCTGAGGTGGAATGCTGCTTTAAATTACAACTGGTGGGACATTAATGAAGTCGTTTTTACTATCAATACTCTTTGGGGATTAGGCCATAAAAGTCTATATCCAGGCCACTTCCGCGGGTATGGTTCGATCCGCCACCAATCCGTTGACATCGGCGTTGGTTTTGTTCATCGTTTTGAGTCTGATGTTAGTGTTAGCGCTAGCTATAGCTACCGTGTCTTTGCTTTAAATTGTCCTAAAAATGCTAACTTTGTTGGCGTCGAGTTCTCTTATCCATTTGGTTTGTGAAAATTTACCTGTGAAAATTTACCTTTACTTTTTAATTCATTTAATGTAAAATAAACATTTATTATTTTTATATAACCTCAACAAGAGTAGGAAATTATGGATGCTATAACTAATTTTAATAGTTTAAGTGAGCAAGAATATACTGTTTTTCAGAAGGCTGTAAAAACAGAAATTGAACCTAATCAGGTGAGTTATCAACTCAGCATCGAGGACACCATCGAAAGAAAAATCGATTATTTAGAAAGTACAGGGTTAGGTGATTTTGGAGATTTACGCTCTGAAATTGCAGAAATAAAAGCAGAAATTGTAGCTCTCCAAACGAACACTCCTAAAATAAGAGATGGTTATTTAGTCATTTCTAAGGAAGAGAAGGAATATTTATTAAATTTAAAAATAAAATCATTGGCTTCTGCTGCTATTTGTTCTGCATTTACCAGTCAGGCTGTTAGAGATTTTGTTAAAGATTCTGAAACCGCTAATCTATTAGATATTATAGAACGACTTTTTAAGTTGAATTTAGTGAACGTTTTCGCAAATACTAAGGCGATTCTTGCTTCAGACGGCCTTTCGCCAGTGCATTCAACGATGGGATTAATGCTACATCCCGAAAGCAATAAAACGGTGCCCATGCGGGTGATTGCTAATGACAAAATGAAAGCTGAATTACAGCGCTTAAATCAAGAGCTGGAACAAGCAGCGTATATCGCATTAAGAGTTGTGGTCGTTGGCAAAAGTAGTGCAATAGACGAAAAAGGATCCTAAGGAAGTGTGAAATAAAATAACAAGATAGGCAGGGTCGGCTTCGCCGGCAGGATGAAAACCTGTTTATCCTGCCGGCGAAGCCGACCCTGCCTATCCTGTTATTTTATTCTGTCGTTTAGCGTCCTTTGTTCTTTATCTTTTTTGCCTTTTCAGTTGCTTTTCAGGTCGATTTTACGAAAAATTTTCATGAGAGAAAAAAAAGGAGTTGCGCGAAAGTGCGCAAGTTCTGTATGTTTGTACTACTTCCGCATGTTAAGTGCAGAAGATAGCAGTGC